>Ga0265340_10000276_pt1 | contig 26836 bp, 23 predicted proteins | sample 4CB225metaG_FD_202082 | JGI IMG/M metagenome (GOLD analysis project Ga0265340, IMG submission 202082) | Rhizosphere microbial communities from Carex aquatilis grown in University of Washington, Seatle, WA, United States - 4-CB2-25 metaG | ecosystem: Host-associated > Plants > Roots >...
CAGGCAATGTCTACGGGGTCACTGCAACCAACAAGACCGGCCCCGGAACCTGGGTTCTCGAAGGCGACACGCTCGGCTTGGGCACCACGACGATCTCCGGCGGCATGCTGCAAATCGGAACGTATTCCTCCGAGACTTACCTGCTCAACGAGTACTATGCGTACGCCGGTTACTATGGCTTCAACACGTTGTTGGGGAATACGGCGATCAACCCGGCACTTAACGGCCTTTCGGGCCTGGGCGTGTGTACGGACCAAACGTGCCTTTCGCAGATCACCTCAGCGGTCGTGACGGGCAACATCACGATCGGAACAGCAGGCGCTTTGGAGGGTGGCAGCGTCCTCTTCGAGGGCAACATCGCGAACAACGGCGTGTACCTGTCCGGGTTCATCGTGCCGGGCGATCCGAGCACCCCGCTCGGCAATCTGCTCGACAACGCGAATACCGTCCTACCGGGACATAACGAGATCTCGGGCAATTACACGCAGAGCTCGACCGGCACCTTGGCCACGAACTTCTCTGGTACGATTGCGCGGCCGGCGCGTACGGTTACGGGTTCGCAGTCGGACTTGTTCCAACCGGCGACCTACTGGCTCACCGTCTCTCCGTTCACGGGCGACAAGAATTCCGACGGGACTCTCAAGACGCCCAGCACGCTCACGACGGTGGACGGAACGGCGACAATCGCCGGTACGGTCAAAGTCTATGTCGACAAGAACGGTCTGTACGTCGATGGCGACAGCCGCGATATCTTGACCAGCAAGGGCGCTCTGGCGGTTACGGCAACAACGACCCAAAGCGCTCCGTCGCTGTTCGTCGGCTTTACGACTTCGACGCATACGGCGGGTGGCCTGAATGTCCTGAGCGTGGCTGTGAAGCGCACGTCTTACGCATCGGTTGCCGGTTCGGCGAACCAAGCAGCCGTCGGTGCGGCTTTGGATAGCGCGGTGCCGGTGGTGGCAAACGAAATTGCGGCCAACAACTTCTCCTCGACGACGGCCTTCAGCAACGCCCAGGATTTGGCCGGCTTCCTGTCCGATATGGACTGGAATGTTGGCAGTGCTGCTCAGGCTCAGTCCATCCTGGCGGACCTGTCGCCTGATGCGTATGCCGCACTCGCGGCGTTCGATACGGGAGAGGGCTTCCGTGGCCAGATCGAGCGTCACCTCACCGACCAAAGAGGCGAAGGCGCTGTGGACGATCCGGCTGTCGGAGCTTGGGCGCAGGGCTATGGCCTGTCGCAGAGGATCGACAGCAACAAGGGGATCGGCGGTCTTTCGGGTTCGACGTCCGGTCTTTCCGCGGGCTGGGATGCTCAGATCGACAACGCTGTGATTGGCATTGCTGCCGGCTACAGCCTGTCCAATCTGGGCGGCCATGGCTCCAACTTCCAAGGTCATCTCACCGGCTACCAGATCGGCGCCTACGGCACCGCGACTTGGGGTCCGTGGTATGTCGATGGATCGCTGTGGGGTAACTTCAGCAGCGGCAATGTTACGCGCCACTTGACGAGCATTGATCGGACCGGAACCGCCACCCTCAATTCGAGCGGCTTCCGGGTCAATGCAGAGGGCGGTTATCGCTTCGAAACCGACGATGGGTATGGCATCACGCCGTACCTCTCGGTCGGCTACCGCGATACGAACTACGGCAACATCACCGAGCAAGGCCTTGGAGGCTTGGGCGTTATGATGTCGAACGTCAGCGGCGCCTTCTTCACGCCTCAACTCGGCGTGACGGCAGATGGCAAGTGGTCGGTCACCGATATGGTCACCGTCAAGCCGTTGGCCGGCATTGCGGTTGAGTTCGAAGGCAATCCGGATGACATTTCGGCGCAGTTCCTGGGTGGCGGTAATCCGTTCGTTATCAAGAGCGCCGTCAGCAACAGCGTCGCCTTCAAACCGGAGGCTGGTTTGAATGTGTTGGTTGGAAGGGGCACCTCCTTCCAGATCGGTTACCAGGGCACGTTTGGCAGCGGGTATGAGATCAACGGCGGTTGGGTCGGCCTGCGCATCAACTGGTAAACCAGTCGGGTAATTAAGGACAGGGCGGGCGCATCGAGCGTCCGCCCCGTTCGTTTTGCGGCCCCCCGTTGCGTCCTTGCGGGGCGGGCTGTATAGACACCCGGCCTGTTGGAATCCAATAACAAATGGGGCGGAAGCGGGCAGACGTACCGGGCAGGATAGCTGGTGCGCTGGGTTCGCCGGACCGCCCGCGAGAACGCGAATGACAAAATCCGAAAGCTCTGAAATGCCGCCGCCCTATGCGAAGCCGGTCGTTCTGAACGCGAGACAGCACGCTTCGCTGGCCTACACCAAAGCGCCGACCTTCAATTTTGCGCGCCGCATGAATTCCGTCCCGGTGGTATTGGGCGAGATTGCGCAGCTTATGCCGCATTATCCGATCGCCTTCAGTGCCGGCAAGGATCCGGTTCTGATCGCGATTCTGGGCGCGCGCAACGAAGAAAACCTCTTCGTTGGCGCCGATGGAACATGGCAGGCGGACACTTACATTCCAGCTTATATGCGCCGGTATCCCTTCATTTTGATGAAGTTGCCCGACGAGAAGCTGGTCCTGGCCGCGGAGATGGACGATGACTTCCTCGGCAGCAAAGGCGAGGCCTTGTTTAGCGCGGAACGCCCCACCAAGCTCGCCCAAGGGGCATTTCAGTTCTGCGTCAATTATCAAAAAGAGTTCGAGGCAACCAAGTTGTTCTGTGCCGCGGTGCAAGAGAGCGGTCTGCTGAAGAACAAGCGCAGCACCCTCACAACGCCAAGCGGGGCAAAAATAAACTTGACCGGATTTGCCGGGGTCGACGCGGACACGCTCGACGACCTCGACAATCGGACAGCCAACAACTTCCGCAAACAGCATTGGCTTGGGGCGCTCTATTGCCACGTCGCGTCGCTCGAACGCCTGCAAACATTTCCCCGGCGGCTCGATCAACGCAAGGCAGCATAGGGAAGACAAAAAAATGTCGAAATCGAACAATGTGGAGCCCGAATTGCCCGATACGTCACGCGAAGGCCTTCATCTCTCTTGGACGCACGCCATTCTTGGCGGGCTTCTCGGTTTGGCGCTCGCCGGCACGGCGGGATTCTATATCGGCAAGGAGCAAATTATCGGCGGAGCTACTCCGGCCACGACCATGGCCCAGGTACCGCAGCTTCCGAAAGGCGTCACGCGCCTGCCGGTCCAGAAGTTCGGAAACTGGAATCTGAACTGTCTGCAGAATGAACAGAAACAGAAGCATTGCGAGCTCGTGCTGCGTGCGGTCGATAAGACCCGCAAGGCGCTTGTTCTCAGCCTCGTGGTCGCGCACAACGCTAAGGGCGAGGCGCTGCTCGTCGTGGTCACTCCGCCGAGCGTGACATTCTCTGCCGGCGTGCAGCTGGTGCCGGGCTCAGCTCAGCCGCTGACAGCCGCTTTTGCATCTTGCAGGCCAGGGTCGTGCCAGGCGGCGATCATGCTTGCCGACGCAGTCACTGAATCTCTGTCCTCGGCTGATACGCTGGAAGTCTCGTATGTCGCCGGCGCCGGGAACAAGGTCAGTTACAAATTGCCCATGGCCGGCTTCCGCGAAGGATACGCGGCCTGGCAGGGCTCATAGGCGGGCTCATAAGGCTTATTGCCCAAGCGCGTAGCTCGCCCCCCGTCGTACCTCCTCTGTGTGGACTGATGCCCGGCCAGCGTTGACTTGGCTTAGAATACTCTGTAATCTGGAGTAATCTATATTGCTTTAGAGGGTAGGCCGGATTGTCGGTCCGCGCATCGGGAATCCGCACCAGGTCGCGGGCGACCCTGCGGCAATCTGGGACACAGCCCGCGATAGACGCGAGGCATATTTTCTATTTACGTTGTATATTGAACGGTATAAATTTACACCGTATATGAGTTGGTACGGCCTGCTGCGGCCCGTCGCAGAGTAGCCGCGACCGTTTCGGAAAATGAACTAGGCGCAAGCGCCAGCAGGGGGCCGCTATGACAAAAGACAAGCCGCTTGACCAACCGATCGTCAGCCTACGGAACGTCGTCAAGACCTATGACGGCGGTGGCGTGAAGGTAACGGCGGTCAACGGCATCAGCTTGGACATCGGACGCCAACGCTTCAGCATGATCGTCGGCCCGTCGGGCAGCGGCAAGACCACCTTGCTCAATCTGATCGGCTGCATCGACATGCCGACGTCGGGGCGCATCGAGATCTGCGGCGAGACGGTCGCCAAGCTTTCCGACAACAAACTGACCGATTTTCGCGCCAAGAACATCGCCTTCATTTTCCAGAATTTCAGTCTCTATCCAGTGCTCTCGGCCTACGAGAACGTCGAATATCCGCTCCTGCTGATCGGGATGCCGGCCAAGGAGCGCCAGGAGCGCACCATGGCCCTGCTCGAAGCCGTCGGCTTGGCGGATCAGCGCCGTCAGCGCCCCAACCAGCTCTCCGGCGGCCAGAAGCAGCGCGTCGCCATCGCCCGCGCGCTGGTGAAGCACCCAGAGATCGTATTGGCCGACGAGCCGACCGCCAATCTCGACAGCCAGAACGGCGAGCAGATCATCGCGCTGATGCATAAAATGCAGAGCGAGCAGAAAGTGAGCTTCATCTTCGCCTCGCACGACCCCCAGCTCATTTCACGCGCCGAGGACACCTTTGTCATTCGTGACGGCCAGCTGGTCGAGCAGCGCGTGGGGAACAGTCAATGATGCTGTTCAAGATCGCCTTTAGGAATATCCTGCGCAACGGGCGGCGCTCGTTGATGACGGGCGCGGCGATCGCGGTTGGCGCCATCGCACTCATCATGTTCGGCGAGTATATCGGCTATATGGTGCGCGGGATCGAGACCGGCACGGTGCGCGGCGGCGGCCATATGTCGGTGTTCCACAAGGGCTACTTCGAATTCGGCGACGGCAATCCGGCCGGCTACAGCATCTCCGGTTACAGGAAGGTGATGGACCTCATCAAGAACGATCCGGTCCTCCAACCCATGCTGACGGTCGTCACCCCTCACGTATCGCTATTCGGCATCGCCGGCAATTTCGCGGCCGACACGTCCAAAACGTTCCTTGGCTCGGGCGTCGTCCCCGCCGACCTTCGGGAAATGCGCAAGTGGGACGCCTACGGCACCTTCGGCGCCGGCAGCGACGTCGGTCTGAGCGACGGCGACGACAGCCGCGGCATCATCGGTAAAGGTCTGGCGCGCATGCTGATGCTGTGCGAGCCGCTCAAAGTCGATGGCTGCCCGAAGCCCAAGAAGATCGAAGAGAAGTCCGCGGCGACGGAGGTTGTGGCCGCGGCGCCCTCGGTCGACCTTGCCGAGCTTGCTGCCCGCGACCGGCCTTCAAATCCGGCGGCGAATGCCGCGAGCGAGCCGCATATAGACCTCTTGGCGGCGACAGCCACCGGCTCGCCCAATGTCGTCAGTCTCATTGTCACCCAGGCGCGCTATCAGAGCCCCAAGCAGATCGACGACATGTATGTCGGGATGAACCTCCGCTTGGCGCAGCAGCTGCTCTATGGCCGCGGCGAGCACAGGGCCACGGCGATTGTCATCCAGCTCCACCGCACCGCCGACACTGCCGTGGCGAAAGTGCGGCTCGAAACCATCTTCCACGAGCATAAGCTCGATCTCGAGGTGCACGACTTCCGCGAATTGAACTCCGAGTACAATCAAGTAATCGGGATGTTCGGCGCCATTTTCGTCTTCATGGCGGTCATCATGGGAATTATTGTGCTGTTCACCGTGGTCAACACCACGAGCATGAGCGTGATGGAGCGCACCAACGAAATCGGCACTGTGCGGGCCATGGGCGTGCGCCGCTCCGGCGTGCGCCGCCAGTTCGTGCTCGAGGGCCTAATGCTGGGTGTAATCAGCGCCACGGCCGGCATCCTTCTTTCGATGATCGCTGCCTATTGGTTCAACGAAACCGGCGCCACCTGGACGCCGCCGGGTGAATCCTCGCCGATCCCGTTGCGCCTGCTCACCAGCGGTGTCGCCGGATTCCAGGGCGCGGTGTGGCTCGGGCTCGTTTTCATGGCCACGATTGCGGCGTACATCCCGGCACGGCGCGCCGCCGGCATGAATGTCGTCGACGCCCTGCGCCATGTGTGAGGTCCCATGCTCTTGAAGATTGCCTTCCGGAACATTCTGCGCAACGGGCGCCGCTCGCTGATGACGTGCGGCGCGATTGCCGTCAGCGCCATCGCCCTGATCCTGTTCGGAGAATACCAGCAGTTTATCACGCTCGGAATCGAGACCGGGGTCGTCGCGCGCATGGGACACCTCACCATCTTCCATGCCGGCTATTTCGATTTCGGCGCGGGTAACCCCAACGGCTACAGCATTTCCGGCTACGAGAAGGTAATGGACCTCGTCAAGAACGATCCCGTGCTCAAGCCGATGCTGCGAGTCGTCACACCGCAGGTGAGCATGTTCGGCATCGCCGGCAGCGCCGAATCCGACACCTCCAAGACCTTCATGGGTATGGGCGTCGTGCCGTCCGAGCGCGAGCGGATGATCCACTGGGACGATTATCACTTCTATGACGACGTACTGGGTTCGGTGCCACGCAATCTCCATTTCGGCCTCAAGGATGGCCAAACGGACAAGGGCATCATCGGCGCAGGGATGGCCAGGTCGCTGGGGCTCTGCAAGCATTTCAGACGCGGGGACTGCGGCAAATCCGCAACGGACGGATCGCTCAAGGCGCTGCCGGGCCGCGAGCCCCAGCTCAATCTGTTGGCGGCGTCCGTGGGCACGCCTAACATTGTGCGGCTCACTGTGATCGATCTTCGCCAGCAGGGCTTCAAGGAAATCGACGACATGTATGTCGGCATGAACATCGCGCTGGCGCAGCAGCTTCTCTACGGCCGCGACGAGCACAAAGCAGTGTCTATTCTCGTCCAGCTTATTCACACGGCCGATCTCAACAAGGCCCGCGACCGGCTCAACGCGTTGTTCGCGCAACATCACCTCGATCTGGAGGTGCGCGACTTCACCGAGGTCCAGCCCGCATACAATCAGATCACCGGTCTATTCGACGCCCTTTTTGCCTTCATCGCCGCGATCCTCGCTATCATCGTGCTGTTTACTGTGGTCAACACCATGACCATGAGTGTGATGGAGCGCACCAACGAGATCGGCACGATGCGTGCGATGGGCGTGCGCCGCTCGGGTGTACGCCGTCAGTTCGTGATCGAGGGCTTCTTGCTGGGTGTCATCGGCGCAACGGGCGGTGTCATCCTCGGAACGCTCGGCGGTTTCTGGTTCAACCATCTGGGACTGACTTGGCATCCGCCGGGGCAGGCGGCGGAGGTGCCTCTCCTGTTGCGCACGACCGGCGTCTTGACATTGCAGCTTACGATTTTGGGGGCGCTCACCGCGATGGCGGCACTGGCTGCCATCATACCTGCTAACCGCGCCGCGCGCATGATGGTCGTCGATGCGCTGCGCCATGTATGAGGGACCCATGAACAGACTTCTTCTAGGTATCGCGCTGGCGGCGCTGTTCATTGTCCCGGCGGCGGCGCAAACCAAGCCGCCGACGGCGCAAGAGATCCTTGTCGGCGTCGACAAGGTCCGCAACCCGGGCCAGCCGTTCCGCCTGACCAATGTGCTGACCGAATATACCAACGCCAAGCCGAGCGACCGCGTGACGCTGGTGGTCTTTGCCAAGGAAAATATGCAGACCCAGCAGTTCAGCAATCTGGTGCGCTACATCGAACCCGTGCGCGACATCGGCAAGATGGTGTTGATGAACGGCAGCAATATGTGGTTTTACGATCCGTCCTCCAAGGTCAGCGTCCGCATTTCGCCACAGCAGCGGCTGATGGGGCAGGCCTCGGACGGCGACGTCGTCACCGCCAATCTCAACAAGGACTACACCGCCCAGCTGTTGGGCGAGGAGACGCTGGAAGACGCCGACCGCGTAAATCGCGACTGCTGGCATCTCGACCTGAAGGCGTCGTCGGACGAAGCGGTTTACAGCCGTGTGGAATATTGGGTTGAGAAGGGCACCAACCACCCGGTGAAGGGCAAGTTCTATTCCGACAGCGGCCGGCTCTTGAAGATTGCCTATTACCATAAATTTGTCGAACAGCTCGGCGGCATGCGCCCGAGCGAGACCATCATCATCGACGCCGTCGACAAAAATCTCGTCACCACGATGACGAATTCCGACATGAAAGCCCAGGACATCCCCGACTCCTGGTTCCAGCGCGACTATCTGCCTCGCGTCAAGGCCGACTGATGCGCGCCGCGGCGGCCGCGATCTGCGTCTTGTGCGCCCCCGCGCTGGCGCAGGAAAACAGCGACCTCGCGCGCATTCCACAGTCCGTCGACAACGCGGCGCCGCCCGCATCTCGCGCGCACGGGAAATACTATGTGGAGGACGATTTCGTCCTGTCGTCGGCGCGCGGCGACCTCTTGGTTGCCTTGCCGACGCCGCCGTCCTCCGATTGGACCAACCGCTCAAGCTTCGACGCTTACGACCAGTGGGCGCTGGATGAGAAGCTTTCTTTTACCTTCAGCGACCGCTTCAATCTCACCGAGGCGGACGGCATCGGATTCCCCGCCGGGGCGGCGCGCAACGATTTGCGCGAAGCCTATTTCACGTGGCAGCCCGTACCGGAATCCTATCTGGAATTCGGCCGCATCAATCTGAAGAACGGCATCGCGCTTGGCTTTAATCCGACCGATTTCTTCAAGACGCGCACGGCGGTGGCCCAGGCCTCGGCCGATCCCTCGGCGCTGCGCGGTGACCGGCTCGGCACGGTGATGGCGCGCGCGCAGACCATCTGGGACGGCGGTTCGATCACCTTTGCTTACGCGCCAAAACTCCATACGCCGAGGCCGCTCGACGGCCCCTCGCCGAGTTGGATCGATCCGAGTATCGACCAAACCAACACCGCCGACCGGTTCCTGTTCGCCCTCAACCTCGAAATCGAGGAATTCAGCCCGCAGGCGTTGATCTATCACGAGAGCGGCCGCACCAAATTCGGGCTCAACATCTCCCATCCCATCGGCAACAGCATCATCGCCTACGCCGAGTGGGCAGGAGGCAGCGAGCCCGACCTGATTGCCGACGCCATCGCTTTCGGCAAGTCGACCGGCACACTGCCGCCCTTTGTCCCGGTGCTGCCGCCAACGTCCACTGCTCACGCGTTCCGCAGCGATCTAGCCGTTGGCGCGTCTTGGACCAGCGTCGCCAAGATCACGCTCAACCTCGAATATCATTTCCATCAGGCGGGATTTTCTGGCACGGATTGGCGCAACTGGTTCGACACTGCCGCCGCCGACCCGCCCGCCACGCCCGAGCTTTGGTATATCCGCGGCTACGCCTCCGATCAGCAGCAGCCGATGAGCCGCCACCAGATCTTCTGGCGCGCCGATTGGTCTGAGGCCTGGGTGCGGGACCTCGATATCTCCGGGATCGGATTCATCAATCTCACCGACGGCTCCGGAATGGTGCAGCTCGCCGCCAATTATAACCTGTCGGACAGCTGGAGCCTGGGCCTCTATGGCGGGGGGACTTTCGGCGGTCGGCGCAGCGAATGGGGCAGCCTGTCCAACGCCACGAGCGCAATATTCCAGGTGCAACGGTATTTCTGAATTGTTCACCCCAGGACTAGGCGCCGGTAGACACTGGCGCTATTGTCGCATCCGTCGCACGATCGTGGAGAGCACATGACGCGCCGGATGATCAATCGCATCAGCATAATCGTGCCCATAGTCATGTCGGTTTTGGCTTTGCTCATTGTGCTGATCGTCGTTACCACGAGCTGGGAGCGAAACTTGGCGGACGAAGGCGCCGCGGCGCACATTTTCCAGCTTTTGATCGTCGCGCAGCTTCCCTTTATCACGGCCTTTCTCATCACAGCAGACTGGAAACGGCTCATGCATGTCGTGCGGCCCCTCGCGCTTCAGGTCTTGAGCATTTGTCTCGCCGTCGGCTCTGTGGCCTATTTCAAGCTGTAGAATTGCCCGCCCCTTTTCGCCGCGTTGCGGGCGGCGGCAGAGTGGCCTAGATTCAGCCGTGTGCGTCGCAATGGATAGAACCGCTTGAAGACCAAACTCCACAAGAACGACCTTCCCGAGGGCCTCGACCTCGGCCCGATCGTCGCCATCGACAGCGAAACCCTCGGACTCCATCCAATCCGTGACCGGCTCTGCCTGGTGCAGCTCTCCGCCGGCGACGGCATCTGCCATGCGGTGCAGTTCGAACGCGGCGCCTACGCGGCGCCCAATCTGAAGCGGCTCTTGTCCGATCCCAAGGCGCTCAAGCTGTTTCATTTCGCGCGCTTCGACATGGCGATGTTCGCGCACTGGCTAGGGGTCATGACCCGGCCGGTTTATTGCACCAAGATCGCCTCCAAGCTGGTTCGGACGTACACGGACAAACACGGGCTGAAGGACCTGGTCAAAGAGCTGCTCAGCGTCGATCTTTCCAAGGACCAGCAATGCACCGACTGGGGCGCGCCCGAGCTCAGCGAGCGCCAGCTCGCCTATGCCGCGAACGACGTGGCCTATCTGCACCGGTTGAAGGAAGCGCTCGACGCCATGCTGGCGCGCGAGGGGCGCGGTGCGCTGGCGGCGGCCTGTTTCGAATTCCTGCCCGCGAGGGTTGCGCTGGACCTCGGCGGCTGGGCGGAAATCGACATTTTCCAGCATTAGCGCGCTCATTTACCGCGTCGCGTTGAGTCGCCTTGAACCAGGCCGCGCTTTTGTCCAAACTTGGCATGAATTTCGCGTAAAGGCCGGATCCTAGGCATCCCGGCCTGATTATCTTTTGGGCATCGGCCGTTTCCGGCGGCCGGCGCCAAAAAAACAAATACGGGTATCTTCATGCGTGCCGCGAACATCAAGGCCGTTTCATCGTCGCAGACCATGGCGGGCGATCTCGCGGCGGCGCGCCGCGTGCTGGACAGCGCCGGCGACGCGATTAAATCACTAGGCACCGCCCTCGACGGCCAGTTCACCCGCGCCATCGACGTGATCATGGCAGTCAAGGGCCGGGTTATCGTCAGCGGCATCGGCAAGAGCGGACTGATCGGGCGCAAGATCGCCGCGACGCTGGCCTCCACAGGCACACCGGCCTATTTCATCCATCCTGCCGAAGCCAGCCACGGCGATCTCGGCGGCGTAACTTGTGACGACGCGCTGTTGATCCTGTCCTGGCGCGGCGAGTCGGCCGAGCTTTCCGATCTCATCACTCACGCCAAGCGCTTCCATGTTCCGCTCATCGGCATGGCGAGCGATCCCGGCTCGACGCTGCTGCGGGCGGCCGACGTGACGCTGGTGCTGCCCAAAGTACGCGAGGCCTGCCCGATGGGGCTCGCGCCCACCACCTCGACCACGCTGATGATCGTGCTGGGCGACGCGCTGGCGGTCGCGCTCATGGAGCGGCGCGGCTTTTCGGCGGATCAGTATCGCGATTTCCACCCCGGCGGCAGCTTGGGGCGCGCCCTGATCCGCGTCTCGGACCTGATGCACAAGGCGAACGAATTGCCGCTGGTGGAGGAGGGCGCGTCACTCCGCCAGGCGCTGGCGGTGCTGACCAAATACCAGTTCGGCTGCGTCGGGCTGACCGACAAGAAGGGCGGCCTTGTCGGCATCATCACCGACGGCGACCTTCGCCGCAATTGGAACCGCGATCTGCGCAACGCCAAGGCCAGCGAGTTGATGACGCGCGATCCCAAGGTCGCGCGCGCCGATCAGCTCGCCGCCGAGGCCATCGCCTTGATGAACGACAAGAAGATCACCCAGCTTTTCGTGCTCGACGCCAAGGACAAGTCGAAGAAGCCGGTCGGCATTCTCCATATCCACGATTGCCTGCGCGCGGGGTTGCGCTAGATGAGCCGTTCCGACCATGGACGCACTGCGGTGGCGGAGTTGTTGGCGTCGCTGGCGGTGACCGGCGACCACCCGCTGCGGGACTGGACGGACCGGGCGCGCAGCACCGCGCTCGAAACGCTGCGCTATACCCGCTTCGTGCGGGTGATGAAGGGAATGCTCCCGCTCGCGGCATTTGCCGTGGTGGCCTCGGTGGTCGCCTACTCGGTGGTGCCGCGCCATTCGGATCGTGTTTCGCTCACCTATCAGCGAATGGGCAAACTGCGCAACGATCTGGCGATGATTAAACCGCGGCTCACGGGCGCCGACGCCAAAGGCAATCCCTTCACCATCACCGCGGACGCGGCGATGCAGGATTCTCCCGGCAGCCGTCGCGCGACGCTGGACAGAGTCGATGCAGACTTGCAGCTCGACGGCGGGCGCTGGCTCAACGCTACCGCCGAGGCCGGCTTCTTCGACATGGATGCGAAAAGCCTCAAGCTCAACGGCGGAATCGCGCTGTTCACCGACAGCGGTTATGAGCTCCACACTCAGAGCGCTGACGTCGATCTCGCCAAGAGCGTCATTACGGGCACCAACAAGGTCAACGGGCACGGGCCGCTTGGCACCTTCAGCGCCGACCGCTTCCGGATCGACCGCCAGAAGAAGCACGTCAATCTCAACGGCCATGTGCGCATGGTCATGATTCCGAACAAGGTGAAACGATGATGCGCGAAATCCTCGTTCTGGCCGTTGCGGCTGGTCTCGCCGCCGCAGCGCATGCCGAGCAATCGAATCAGGCGATGTTGGGCATGCAGAATCCCAATGCGCCGATCGAAGTCACCGCCAATAATTTCGACGCCGATGCCACGACCAAGACCGCGATATACTCCGGAAACGTGATCGTCCACCAAGGCGAAATCCGGATGCACGCCGACGCGGTGCGGATTACCTCGGTAAACGGCAAGGCGGACAGGATCTTCGCCAAGGGTCACGTTGTGGTCGATGCGCCCTCGGGCACGGCGACGGGCGATGACGGCATCTATGACGTCAACCCGCGGCTTGTGACGCTGACCGGGCACGTCGTGCTGACAAGGCAGAAAAACGTCATGCGCGGGCCGCAACTCACCGTCAACCTGATCACTGGCTTGGCAAAATTGGGAGGCAGCAACGAGCCGGGCGCCCGCGTTCAGGGTTTATTCATACCGGCGACGCAACCGAGTGAGAATCCATAGGTTTCACAGTTCCTTAAGCACAGGATGGCACAGTTCTAGCATGACCCAACCGGCTCCGACCGAAGCAAATCCATCCGGCGCTCGCCCCCGCGTGATCGAGGGCGGCAAGGGGCTGGTGGCCACCCGCATCGCCAAAAGCTTCAGCAAGCGCCCGGTGGTGCGTTCGGTCAGCATTACACTCAAGCGCGGCGAAGTCGTCGGTCTGCTCGGCCCTAACGGTGCTGGCAAGACGACGTGCTTTTACATGATCACGGGCCTCATTCCGGTCGACGCGGGCACCATCGAGGTGGACGGCTACGATGTGACGCGTCTGCCGATGTACCGCCGCGCCCGGCTCGGCATCGGCTATCTGCCGCAGGAGGCGTCCATCTTCCGCGGCCTGACCGCCGAACAGAACATCCGCGCCACCGCCGAACTGGTCGAGCCGGAATCGGGGTCGCTGGAAGCCGCGGTGGAGGAACTGCTGGCCGAATTCGGCGTCACCCACGTGCGCAACACGCCTGCGATCGCGCTGTCGGGCGGCGAACGGCGCCGGGTGGAAATCGCCCGCGCGCTGGCGACGCATCCTTCCTACATCCTGCTCGACGAGCCGCTGGCCGGCATCGACCCCATCGCAGTGAACGAGATTCGCGGCCTGGTGAAGCATCTCAAGAACCGTGGCGTCGGCGTCCTGATCACCGACCACAACGTGCGCGATGCGCTCGACATCATCGACCGTGCCTACATCCTGTATGACGGCCAGGTGCTGAAAGAAGGCACGCCCGACGACATCATCAGCGACCGCGACGTGCGGCGCGTCTATCTGGGCGAACGGTTCTCGCTATGAGCGCGGCAGGGGCATAGCCATGGCTTTGTCTCAGCGCCTCGAGATCCGCCAGGGTCAATCGCTGGTGATGACCCCGCAGCTGCAGCAGGCGATCAAGCTGCTGCAATTGTCGAACGTCGAACTCGCCGACTATTGCGAACAAGAGCTGGAGAAGAATCCGCTACTCGATCGCCTCGAAACCGCGCCCTCCATCGAGCCGGAACCTGTCGCGGTCGAAACGCCGGACGAACCGCTCGAGGCCTCGCTCGCGCGCGAGGATTTCTCGAAGTGCGAGGAAATGGATACCCCGCGCGACAATCTCTACGACAATGACGAGCTGCCCGCCGCCTCCGGCCCGAGCCAGAAGCTGACCGACTGGACGACGGTCAAAGCGTCTCGCAATTTCGAAGGCGACGAAGACACGCTTGAATCCACGGTCGCCGAGGGCGGCTCGCTGAAGGATTACCTGCTGGGCCAGCTCGCTATCGCTGCGCTCGACCAAGACAGGCGGCTGATCTGCGTGGCGCTGATCGATGCCATCGACGAAGCGGGCTATCTGCGCATCGATCTCGGCGAATTGGCCGCACGGCTTGGCGCGCCACTCTGCGACGTCGAGGCGACGCTCACCGAACTTCAGGGTTTCGATCCGGTCGGCGTCGGCGCGCGCGACCTGGCCGAATGTCTGGCGCTGCAATTGAAGGACAAGGACCGCTTCGACCCGGCGATGCAGGTGATGCTGACTCATCTTGAACTGGTTGCGAGACGCGACACGGTGGGGCTCGCCCACCTGTGCGGCGTCGACGCCGCCGATATCACCGATATGATCGCCGAAATCCGCGACCTGTCGCCCAAGCCGGGTCTCGCCTTCAGCACCGAGCCGGTGCAGCCGGTCGTGCCCGACGTGATCGTGCGCGAGGGACCGGACGGCGGCTGGCTGGTGGAACTCAACTCGGACACGCTGCCGCGTCTTCTGGTCAACGCGCGCTACTACGCCAAGGTCTCGGCCAGTGCCCGCGACAAGGAATCCAAGACCTATCTTACCGAGTGCCTGAACAACGCCAACTGGCTGGTGAAGAGCCTGGACCAGCGCGCCCGCACGATCCTCAAAGTGTCGAGCGAGATCGTGCGTCAGCAGGACGGCTTTCTCGCCTACGGCGTGCGCCATCTGCGACCGCTCAATTTGCGCACCATCGCCGACGCCATCGGGATGCACGAATCGACGGTCAGCCGCGTCACGTCGAACAAATATGTCGCCACGCCGCGCGGACTCTTCGAGCTGAAATACTTCTTCACCGCCGCCATCCACTCGGTGAACGGCTCCGAATCGCATTCCGCGGAAGCGGTGCGCGACCGTATCCGCGAGATGATCGACCGCGAGGGTCGGGCCGACGTTCTGTCCGACGACCGCATCGTTTCGCTGCTCACCGCCGACGGCGTGAATATCGCCCGGCGCACGGTTGCCAAGTACCGCGAAGCCATGCGAATCCCCTCGTCGGTGGAGCGACGCAGACTCAAGGGAGGGGAAGCCGCGGCATCCCTGCATCCGTAAATTTCAAGCGTTGACATTGAAAAAAGCGAGGACTAAAGGTCCGCGCCCCTCGAAGGAGGCCCGGCGAATGCGTGACAAAGTTGACGCAAGATACGGTGCAAAGGGCCACAAAATAACTCAAGGCAAACTTCGAATTGCGACGTAATGGTGCGGTCGGGCCTCTGCCCGGCCTCTGCGTAAACCTCAGCAATAGGGCCGTCATGCAGATAGCGGATTTGCTCAGTCCCGATGGCGTCGTGGCGGCGTCGAAAGTCCAAGGCAAGAAGCAGCTTCTTCAGGAATTGTCGGCGAAGGCGGCGAATATAGTGCACCTTCCCGAGCGCCGCATTTACGAGACGCTGACCGAGCGCGAGCGGCTGGGCACCACCGGGGTGGGGCAGGGCATCGCCATTCCGCACGGCCGGCTCGCCAACATCGAAAAGATCGCAGGTGTTTTCGCGCGGCTCGAAACGCCGATCGAATACGACGCCGTGGATAATCAGCCGGTCGATCTCGTGTTCATGCTGCTGGCGCCGGAAGGCGCCGGCGCCGATCACCTGAAGGCGCTGGCGCGGGTTTCGCGGCTGCTGCGCAACCAGGCCGCCTGCGACAAGCTGCGTGCGGCCAAATCCGCCGAGGCGCTCTACGCCATCCTCACCGAGCCGTCGAACGGCGCCAATTCGGTCGCCGCCTAATCGCCGCAGCGGGCCTAATGCAGTGACACCGGCGTGAGTTCGTTCTGCACCGCCGCGCCATAGGCGCTATCCCACGCATCGGTGAATCCGAGCACGCTGCCGTCACTGGCGTGCAGCACGTAGAGCTTGGCGCCCGGCGGCAACTCGATGCCGGGCGGGATGAGCCCAAGGCGATGAGCTTCTGCGCTGCCGGTCGGCTTGATGTAAGCGATCCGGGGCGCCTCGAACGTCTCGTTCTCTTCTTCGAACTTCTCGATCATGACACCGACCTCTTCGCCGCCTCCGACGTGATTTCAATTGTACGGACGATTGTGTCGGCCTTGGGGCGCTTGAGCTCGATGGTGAGCAGGCCGTTTTCCAATGTCGCGCCCGTTACCTCGATGCCTTCGGCCAGCACGAAAGCGCGCTGGAACTGGCGCGCCGCGATGCCGCGATGCAGGAAATTGCGGTCGCCGTTTTCGCTCTGCTTGCCGCGGATGACGAGCTGACGGTCTTCCACCGTCACGTTCAACTCTTCGCGACCGAAGCCGGCGACGGCGAGCGCGATGCGCAAACTGTCGTCACCGGTCTGTTCGATGTTGTAGGGCGGATATCCGTCCCCGCCGCTCTTGGCGGTGCGCTCCAGCAATCGCTCCAGATGCTCAAAGCCGAGCAGGAATGGGCTGTTGAAATAAACGGTCCTATTCATCGCCTAAGCCCTCCTTGAGCGGCCCGGGGCGGCCCATAGAGGCGCCGCGTCCCTACAATGTGGGGTGCAGCGGCTGGCAATCAAGGGATTGTGCCCAACATCCTGAACCCTCTGTTGCTCCCAATAGCCTGTCGAGGCACAAGGATTTGGCCATGGCCCGACCTTGCCTGATCCTCGATGATGCCGCCCAGGGCGCGGCTAAGGCCTTTGCGCGGCCCCTGGCGACTATCCGGGCGGATACCCCGGAAGAACTGCCCGCCGCCCTGGCCGCCATCGAGGCCGCCCGTGCCGCGGGGCGCCATGTAGCAGGATATTTTTCCTACGAACTGGGTTATGCCTTGGAAGCCAGGCTAAGGCGGCTGATGCCAGCCGCCCGCCCAGGACCGCTGTTGTGGTTCGGCGTCTTCGAGGCGCCTGAGACCCTCGCCGGGGAGGCTGTGGAGGCCGCGTTCGATGCCTGGTGCGGCGGGCGCGCGTATGCCGGCCCTTTGGCGCATGAGTGGGATGGGGCGGCGTATCGAAGGCGCTTCGACCTGGTGCGCGAGTTGATCGCGGCGGGCGATCTCTATCAGGCCAATCTCAGTTTCCGCTCGCGCTTTGCGTTCCTGGGCGATCCGCTGACGCTCTATCGCAGCCTCCGCGCCGGATCCGCTGCCCGATACGGCGCCTATCTCGACGACGGCGAGCGGCAGATACTCAGCTTCTCGCCGGAACTGTTTTTCGATCTCGAGGCCGGTGGAACGATCACCGCGCGTCCGATGAAAGGCACCGCCGCGCGAGGGGCCGATCCAGCCGCCGATGCCGAGGCGCGGGCACGCCTTGCCGCCAATCCCAAGGACCGTGCCGAGAACCTGATGATCGTCGATCTGCTGCGCAACGATTTGGGGCGCATCGCGGAGCTCGCCAGCGTCTCGGTCGGCGACCTGTTCGCGGTCGAAACCTATCCGACGCTGCATCAGATGGTTTCGACGGTGACGGCGCGGCTTAGGCCGGGCGTGGGCGTCAGCGAGATCGTGCGCGCCTTGTTTCCCTGCGGCTCGGTCACCGGCGCGCCGAAGATCCGCGCCATGGAAGTGATCGCCGAACTGGAGCAGAACCCGCGCGGCGTCTATTGCGGCGCCATCGGCGAGTTCGCCCCGGACGGGTCGGCGCGTTTCAATGTCGCGATCCGTACACTGACGATTACCGGCGAACGCGGCGAACTCGGAATCGGCGGTGCAGTGGTGCAGGATTCCGTGGCCGAGGGCGAATATGCCGAGTGTCTGCTGAAGGCGCGCTATTTCGACGCCTCGCGCCGGGAGCTGGAGCTGATCGAGACGCTAAAATTCTCCGCGCGCGAAGGCTTTATACGTCTGCCGCTCCATTTGGAGCGCATGGCACGCTCGGCTAAGGAATTCGGAATCGGGTTCAGCGAGAGCGAAGCCGTGCGCGCGCTCGGTCGCGCTTCGGTCGGGGCGCGGTCGGATTTGCGTGTCCGCCTGACGTTGACTGAATCCGGCGAGTTTGCCTGTACCACCGCGCCGTTAGGGGCCAATCCCGAGATTTGGCGTTACGCGATCTCGCCGCAGCGCATCGTTCCTGACGCGCTCTCACGCCACAAGACGAATTGGCGCGAGCTTTACGAAAGCGAATTCGCGCGGCTTGGCTGCGACGAAGTGATCTTCCTCAACCGGCGCGGCGAAGTGGCGGAGGGCGGCCGCAGCAATGTCTTCGTGGCGCGCGATGGAATGCTGCTCACCCCGCCGCTTTCTTCAGGCGCGCTCGACGGCGTGCTGCGCCGAGCGCTGATCGAGGGGGGGCGCTGCGTCGAAAGCGTGCTTCTGCCCGAAGATCTCGCGGGCGAGACCTATCTTGGCAATTCGTTGCGCGGCCTGATCCGAGCCGTTTCCGTTTAGGGCTACTGCGCCTTCGCGGCGAGGGCGCAGAGCAGGGCAAGCGTTTCGGGCAGCACCCAACCCCCGGCCTCCAACATGTGCCCGTCCCGCACGTCATGGAGCGTGGCCTGGGTCAAAGACTCGCGCTCCAGCCGCGCGCGCAGCTGCGCCGCGACCAGCTTGGCCTCGAAATCGTCGACATCGGCAAGCACCGCCTCGCCGATCTGTGTGTCGGCGTCGCGATTATCCAGCCGCGCCAATAGATCGTCGTAGGGGCTGGGCGCATAGCGTTTGCGCAAGAGGTGGACGCCTTCATACGCCGCGGCGGTCAGCACCACTGCGCTGCCCGCTCCGATCACGATATTGCGTCGGGTCAGCAGCTCCTTCATCGCAGCACCGCCTTTAAGTGATCGGCCAGGCGCAGCGTCAGCGCCAAAAGATTGACCGTCGGATTCGCCGCGCCGTAGGTCGGAAACACCGCGCTGCCCGCAACGAACAGATTGGCGAGACCGTGGACCTGCAGATTGGCGTCGACCACGCCCTGCTTCGGATCGTCATGCATGCGCGCGGTACCCATGTGATGATTTCCCCAGTCGAGCCCTTCCAGCCACTGCCCGCGCTCTTTCAAATTGAGGCGCAGCATCCCGATGCGCGCGGCCAGTAATTGGCGGCCCAGCTCTTTCAACGTCGCGCGGAAATTCACGAAATCGGACTCGGCGATGCGCATATGCAGCTTCAGCTTCGGCATGCCAAGCACATCGCGCTCCTGCTCGAGCGTAAAGCGGCGGTCCGGATCTGGCGCGACTTCCATGCCGCAGCCGAGCGAAAACGCCGTGGCATTGCCAGAATCCACAGCCAGCGCCGCCGCGGTCGCGGCCACCGCGGCATGGCCCAGATCGTCGAGCGCGGCCTTGTCCTCGATGGTCACCGAGGAGTCCATCACCGCGTTGGATCGGCGGTAATTCTCGCTGGGAAACATACCTGCGCGCACGATGGCGCCGCGCAGGCCCGTGTTGTTCTGGTAGAACGGCGCGAGCTTGCCATCGAACAGAACCAGCGTTGCGGTGTCGCGCGGAATGGGGTGGTCGGCGAAATAGCGTCCGACCAGATCGTTGGCGTTGCCGACGCCGGAGGCCATCACGTTGTTGGAGGCCAGCATCAGCCGCGCGGTTTCGATGGCGCCCATCGCCAGCACGGCGATTTTCGGCTTCACCTTGAATTTCCGTCCACTGAGCGTCGCCACGTCAAGTTCGTCGATCGTGCGTGCGCTCGCATCGAGGCCTAGCCGCGTGACGTTGGCATGCAGATAGGTGGAAAGGTTGCGTACGCGCTTGAGGTCGTCAGCATAGCGCTCGCCGAAATGGGTCGGCAGCACGCCATCGCGCGTCTTGCTGAACTGGAACCAGCGGGTGACGACGCCGCCTTGGCCCAGCGCCAAGACCGGCCCGACGGATAACAAAGCTTTGCCGGCTTCGTCGTACAACCAGGGCCCGGCCTCGCACAGCGACTGGGCGCGCGCGAAGTAGTGCTCGATCGCCTTGCGCCGGAACGGCCAGCCGGAATGAGGCAGCCAACTGCGCTCCTCGAAATCGATTTCATCGAGCGGCCGGCACCAGCCGCCCCAATGGTTCGTGCTGCCGCCGAGAAACCGCAGCCGTGAGGCGTCGAGTGTGGGGAAGGGCGCCGCGACGACGGAGCCGCCGTAAAGCGCCTGGGTCTTGGCGTCGAAATTCATCCCGCCGCTTTCGAGCAGGACGATGTGCAACGGCGTATTGGCCAGCGCCAGAGCCAGCGAAATCCCGGCGGGGCCGCCGCCGACGATGGCCAGATCCGGTCGCAGAAGGGTGCCCTCGGGAACGCTGCGGGCATCGATGAACGCGCTCAATCCCCGGACCTTTCGAAAGATTTTCCCCGGCGGCCGATGCTACTCGCGCCTGCGCCGCTTTGTCTTGTCGAAATTGTCGTGGGCGCACAAGACAAGTTCACTATAACCTTGAGGAAAACCGATCATTTTCCGTCTGTCAGGGTGATCGCCGCATTTGCCGTCAAGATGTACTGCGAGGTCGTGGCGACAGTGCTTTCGTTCTCGAACCACAGGAACGGCCAGTTGTCCTTCTGCTCGGGGAAGTCAGGCTTGATGACGATCACGCCCGGCACCAAGGCACCCGGAACTGAGGAATAGTCGGCGCGGTTATGGCCGTACATGATCTGCTTCGACTCCGTGCCCACGGTCGTTACCAACGATAGGTTGGAGACGGGGTGGCGGCCCAGAACGTAATCGAGGGCGGCGAGCGTGTACTCCGGCCCTACGATCTCCGGGAACGCCTTATGCAGGAGATACATGTTGGTGCCAAATCCCACGACCAGCGGCGCCCCCGCCCAGGTGCCCATGGACACCGGAACACCGAACGGCGTGGCGGCCAGCGCGGCGTCGAGCTTGACCTTGCCTTCCTTCGCCGACGCTGCAAGTTCGGCGCGATAGTCGGCATCCATGTAGGGAATGGCGAGTATCGCCGCGCCGCCCAGCCATTCGAAGTGCTGCTTGATCACGGGCAGCAGCGCCTTGAGTTTCGCCGTGTAAAGCGCTTCGCCTTTGGTCGTGATGACCATTTGCACGGTCGCCGAAACGGCACTGATGTCGAACATGCCGTCGTTCCATGGGCCGCGGTCTGGCCGGTTCAGCCGGTCGCCTGGGTTCTGCTGGTTCGCCCATAGCACTTTCGCAGCGGCGAGCGCTTCGCCGGCCAATGCGGGGTCGATCTGGCCGAGTTGGCGTGACGCCGCCGCCAGTGCACCAGCGACATGATAGTCATTGGACGGCACGTCGGAAGTGAAGGCCCAGCGATCATCCGGCTTGCCCGAATACTGCCCGCTGATCTCGTTCGGACCAAGCTTGGGATCGTAGATCAAACGATCGGTCTGCGAGGCCGCATCGCCCAGATGGGTGTATTGCTTGAGCGTCGGCTCGACGATGCCGACAATGGCGTGGCCGAACACCTTGTATTGCGCCAGCAACTGCAAGGTGCCGTGGCGGATCTGCTGCAGCGCGTCGGGCACGCCGTCAGGCTTGCGGATTTCCACCGCATGGGCCGCTTCGTCGATCGTGTCTTCGTCCCAATTGAGGCCAAACAATTCCCGGCCCAACACGAGATCCGCGACGACCCAGGCATTGTCCGGCGTCTGGATGTCGTAATCGCCCGCATCCTGCCAGCCGCCGACATTGAGACCCGGAACGTGCTCGCCCGGCTTGAACGGCGAATCCAGGTTGGGACCCATGCTGTAGCCGTCGAAGTGGCTGATGTTGGGCGCGGCCTGGCTGGCGTCATCCATGTGAGCGGGACCTTCCCACACGCGATATTGTTCGCGGACCGACATATGGTCCATTTGCTCGGCGAGATAGGTGTCGAGCGAGGGCTGCCAGATGCGGCTGTAGGCGTCGGGGTCGATGCGGAACGGATCGAAGGTGTGCCCGGCATAGGAGATAGCGTAGAGGCCCGGCGCCTTCACCGACGAGAAGTCGAACTTGGCATAGCTGTAGCGCAGCCACTTGCCCCAGGGTTTGATCTTACCCTTCAGGGCGACGGTGGACTTGCCGTCGGCGCCGATCTTCATCAGTGCGATGGCGGCGGGCGCCTTCATATGCGGATCGAGCTCGACAATCGCGACCTTGGAGCGGTTCGGCGTATAGCCGGCTTGATTGAAGGAAACGACGGGTTTCCTCACCCAGCCCTTGATGACGTTCGGGCGCACATGCCAGACGAGCGCGTCGGCGGTTTTTCCCGCGGGAATAAGCGTGCGTATCACGAACCAGCCGTTCTGCGCGCGATTGCGCGCATCGAAGAGCATCAGCGGCCCGGACTCCGAGGTGATGGTCACACGTGTCAGCGGATCTTCCGGCGACAGCACGATGGAGTTGCCGCCCGAGGCAAGCGGCAGCGGATCGCCCGAGCCATCCTTGGCCATGGGTCCGCCGGGATCGCGAGAAAAAATGCCGGAGGCGCTGCCCAAAAGGTAGGTCTTGCCGAAATAGGCGGCGGGCAGGAAATCGAGATTAAATCCGGCCTTGCCGACAAGATTGGCCGGCAACGGTTTGTCGAGGTCGACGGCGATCCTAAAGCCCTGGCCTTCGGCGGTGATCACGAGGCGATAGGTCAGGGCCAGGTCGGGATAGCCGCTGCTCACGGTCAGTTGATTGGGGTTGGGCCCAGGCTCGCGCTTCACAAAGGCCGGCACCGGATCCCATTGCTCCGGCGTGGGCATCAGGCGCACTTCTCCGTCAGTGGCGATGCGGTTGTCGTGCAGAACAATCTGGATGCCGGCATTTTTCTCGTCGCGGAACACCGGATGGAAGGCCATCTGGTACACGATGACGCTGAGACCCTGCATCTCGAGCGTCTGGTTTGGACTGACGCTCAAGCCGGGCGCGGCGGCGAGGGTGGATTGCGCCATCAATGCGGCCACGGCAAGAGCGAATATACGCAAAAGCGCCTCCCAGAATTACGATCGTTGAGGGCGCGTTATCGCGCTTGGCCGCCGTTACGTAAAGGGCGCCGGACGCACCTTTTCGCCTGCTATCGCGTTTGATCTGGGCAAGCTGTTCGGGAGGCAATTCCGAGCCAAAGGACCCTAAAGTTTGTAGGCCGCCTGCAGCCAGAGCGTGGACTTGTCCTTAAAGCCCCCGAAGCCGACACCCGCGCCCTGATAATCCGCGACGCCCAACAGGAACGAAGCGCGCTGGTCGATCGCGAGTTCCAGCGTGGCGTCCCACTCGGTGCCGATCCCCACGTCTGTTCGATCCGTCCGGAAGTCGTGATAGGCGATTGTCGCGGATAAATTCTTCGTTCCGAGAATACCTGGGATTGCGTAACTGCCCTTCAAATAGAAATCGTCGATGCCGTTCGCGGGCGTGGTCAGAAACATGTTCGCCAAACCGTCAAACGGATGCAGTGAGGCGAGCGGCGTGGAGAATCCGACTGTCCCGTCGCCACCCATCGCCTCATAGCCGACGAGCCCGGTCAACCCTTCGTAGCTGAGGCTTCCCTCCATCAGCCAATAATCGAGACTTAGGGAAAGCGGGTTGTTCGCGTAATTGCTCTGGTGCGCGAATGTGCTGTCAACTTGGCCGCCCAGTCCGTCCGACAGAGCCGCGCGATATTCCGCGCGCGCGCCGTAGGTCGCCGTGGACAGCCGCGAGGTCGTCAACACAGAAGCCGGCGGTCCATTTTGACTAAGATCGAGAAGATAGACGTAACCTTCGAGCTTCAAGCCCGGCACGCCCGTATAAAGCGCATTGAACAGGTGGCTGTTGCTGCCGAAGTGTCCCGTGGCACCCGTGACCGGTACCGGATTGTTGGGGCCGTAGACGCGATTGACCCGCTCGACATAGGAATAGGTGAGGGTCAAGTGGTCGACGGAAGTGTTGACCAGTGTCACGGCGTCGAAAGTCTGCTCGTGCTGGCGCCAGCCCGAATTGCCGATGAAGCGCTGATCGCCGAATTGCAGCCGCTGGCGCCCGACGACGATCTTGGTATCCCGCCCGGTCGCATAGGTCAGTTGCAGCCGGTTCAGTGTTGCCATCTCCGGATCGCCAACCGTGGGGTACGCCGTCTTGCCGTTGCGCGTGCTGTTGTAGTTTGCCGCGCCGATGGCGAAGAGCGCGTCAAAATCGAACGCCAGGCTGAGATCATTCCAGGTAGCGGTTTCGTAGCCCAATCGCGCTCGCATCGTCGCTGCGCCAGCAAATAGTGACTTGCTCTTGTCGTCGACGCCTTCGTAGCGGGCGCGAAGGTCCACGATCGGCGTGCCTTGTTCCAGCCAATCGCCAAACGACGGATTGGCGCGAGCCGCGCCGCAGAGTGCAAACAGACTCGCGACCACCAGATATCCAATGCAAGCGCGCGCGCCAATTCCCGTTTCAACCATGGCGTTGCGCTAGGCCTCGACGCCGACTGGAATGACATATCCCGCGCGCGGCAATAGCATGCGCAAGAGCGGACCGGTCATGATCGTCGTCACCACGGCCATGATGACCAGCATCGTGAAGACATTCTGGGGGACGAACCCCAGATCGAATCCGATGTTGAGCACGATCAGTTCCATCAGCGCGCGCGTGTTCATGAGGGAGCCCAGGATTGTCGCTTCCTGGTGGCTAAAACCGGAAATGCGGCTGGCGATGTAGACAGGGATGATCTTCCCCAGAATCGCGGCGGCTAGCACGACGGCAAGCCATTCCCAGTCTGACCCGCTGACCAGCCCTAGAACGTTGGTGCGCAGACCGGTATAGGTGAAGAACACCGGCAGGAAGAACACCAGCACGAATTTGCCGACTTGCGCGCGCCAGGCCTCAACGAATGGTTTGTTGTGGTGGAACAGCAGGCCGGCCAAGAATCCGCCGAAGATCGTGAAGATGCCGAGCTTGTAGGTGCAAATGCCCATGACGAAGATCAGGCAGACAACGATCGTCATCAGATTGGGTGGGACATGGCCGTCCACGACGGGCATTTTCGCCAGCAGCCAGTTCACCAACGGTCTGAGCACAAACCATGCGGCGGCGGCCAGCAGGAGTATTCCACCCACCTGCAAACCAACCGCGCTTGAAGAGAAATGTGCTGAGGCGTAGGCGGAGATGCCCGCGAGCAGCACCCAACCGGTAACGTCGTTGGCGGCTGCGGACGAGATCGCGACCACGCCGATTTCCGTTTGGGTCAAGTCGAATTCGCGCAGGATGCGCCCCAGAATCGGAACCGCCGTGATCGCAAGCCCGACGCCGAAGAACAGGCTGTAGGTCAACGCGTCGATCGAAGGCGCGAGGTAATGCGCCGAAAGCTGTCCGATCCCGAAGCCCAACGCGAAGGGAACGGTGACGGACGCCGCCGCAATGCCGATTGTGCCATTGCGGTTTTTCGGTCGCGTCAGATGCCCGAATTCGAAATCGGTTCCGATCTGAAACATCAGGAGGACGAGGCCGATCTGGCTGATGATGGTGATCGGGGCCGAAGCCTTGGCGCCGAACAGGAAGATCGAAGCGCCAGGAAAGAAGTGACCGAACAGTGAGGGACCAAGGATGAGACCCGCAAGGATTTCACCGATCACGCCAGGCTGCCCCAGTCTTTTCGAGATTCTGTTCCCGACACGCGCCGCGGCGATCATCACGATGAGCTGCAACAGCGTGAGAAAAGGTAAGTTTTCGGTGACGTGAACGGACGAGTGCATGGTTCTCCTCCCCGCGCGGCAAGCGCGGTGCCCCTGTGACAAACATATGGAGTGATGCGTCGCGGCCCTCGAGCGCGCCTGCGCGTCCACTAGATTTTCGGATTGTTGCGTCGCGGCCCTCGAGCACGCGTGCGCAAATCTGTATAACCTGATCTTTGGAATTAATGCAATTCCAAAATTACGGGTTAGCGCGCCACCGGCGCGTCATGGTTAAGTCAGTGCCGGTCTCGGGAGCATGATTCATGTCGGACAAACCCATCCGTAGCGTCACGATCGTCGGCGGGGGCACCGCCGGCTGGATGGCCGCCGCGAGCTTGGCCTACTTTCTCGAAAACATGAACGTCCGCATCCGGCTGGTGGAGTCGGAGGAAATTGGCACGGTCGGCGTCGGCGAAGCCACGATCCCGCCGATCATCGACTTCATCCGCGTTCTGGGGATCGATGAGAACGAGCTGATTCGCCAGATCAAGGCCACGTTCAAATTGGGCATCGCCTACAAGGACTGGACGCGGCCGGGCAATTTCTTTTTCCACCCCTTCGGACCCACCGGTTTCGGAATGGGTCCGGTCTCGTTCAACGCCTACTGGTTGAAGATGTTCCTTCAAGGCAAGGCCGAGCGGTTGGAAGAATACAACATGCAGGCCAAGGCGGCCGAGATGGACAGGTTCATGCGCCCCGTACACGCGCCTAACACGCCGCTCAACAAGATCACCTATGCGCTGCATTTCGATGCCTCGCTGTTCGCGCGCTACCTGCGCCAGTACGCCGAGGCGCGCGCCGTGGTGCGCACCGAAGGCAAAGTCAAACACGTATCGCTCAGGGGTGAGGACGGCTTCATCGAGTCGGTCACGCTGGAAAACGGCGAGGTGATCGAAGGTGACCTGTTCATCGACTGCAGCGGATTCCGCGGCCTGTTGATCGAGCAAGCTCTGAAGACCGGCTATGAGGACTGGACCCGCTGGCTGCCTTGCGACCGG
>Ga0265340_10000277_pt1 | contig 26835 bp, 31 predicted proteins | sample 4CB225metaG_FD_202082 | JGI IMG/M metagenome (GOLD analysis project Ga0265340, IMG submission 202082) | Rhizosphere microbial communities from Carex aquatilis grown in University of Washington, Seatle, WA, United States - 4-CB2-25 metaG | ecosystem: Host-associated > Plants > Roots >...
TTACCGAATACTCTGAGTAATTTATTCCTTGTTAAATTATTTAATTCGGTAGATTCCGTGATAGCTCAATGGTAGAGCAGGTCGCTGTTAACGACAAGGTTCTAGGTTCGAGTCCTAGTCGCGGAGCAAATCCCAATCGGGTTTTATTATAAGTAAACAACATGAAGGCAGGAGAGTTAGAGAACCAATGGTGGTTTAAAGTTGGTCGGTATCTTTTAGATATTGTTAGTGGTCCTTTTATTTCTGCAGTATTAACAAATTTTGCAATCAAAAATCCCTCTGAATGGTTAACCGGTTTTATATATTTCTTAGGTTTTTGTCTTTCGGGGTTAAGGCTTTGGTTATCGGTGAAACACAGGAAGATAGATTTTCTAGAAAAAATGGTTTATAGGAAACAAAAGAAAGGTGACGAAGAATTGGAAGGTGGAATAGTCGATTCAAATTCAGTTGGAATCACAGAATGGGTTTCTAAAATATGAGAGACAAACTACTAGATTTTAACAGTTGTGTGAGTATTTTTGAGGCAAATTTTCAAAGAAGTTTTGGTACAGTGTCTCCTATTAACGCTATATCTGGCTCAAATCTTCCATCACTTTATTCTTGGATGGGGAGTGTTTCTTATACATCAACGCCAAGCATTGCATTTGGGACAATCGAGAGATGGAGGACGGATTTTAATGATCCGATGCCATTAAACCGAGACCAATGGATTCTGTGGTCAACCGGAACAGCAAGTATAGTTCGTGTAAAGGAAGTTGAAAAGTCAAAAATAATAGATCATTGGTCAAACGGACTACCTTCAGATGTAGAGAAAGATTCTCCAAACTGGGTAAAAAATTTTATTAATATTATGCTGCTGAATAAGTAGAGGATTTTATTTATGCCAAGATTACCGATTTCTCAAAGCTTAAAAAGAGAAGTGCTTTCAGAAGCAGGGTATAGATGTGCAGTTCCAACATGTAGAAATATATTAGCTATAGACCTTCATCATATCATTGAGGTACAAGAGAATGGGCCTAATGAACTTTCAAATCTTATTGCTCTTTGTCCTACCTGTCATGCTTTATATACACGGGGTACAATAACCCGTGATGCCATTAACAGTTGGAAAACGATGCTTGTCTCTCTTAATCATGCATTTGACAAAGAGAGTATAAGTAATTTACTTTTTCTTAAAAAAGCACCGCCTAACAGCCTTGCTATATCAGGTGATGGTGTCTTGAAATTTTCTCATCTTATTGCCTCGGAACTTGCGGGATATAAGCTTATCATGCAGAATGGTCCTATTGTTTTATATCAGGTATTTTTGACGGAAAAGGGTAATCGAATTATAGAAGCATGGTTTTCAGGAAATAGAGATGATGTAAGAAACGCTTTAAGTGATATTGCAGGAGCTTGAATGTCCAATAATCAGTTTCTGAATTTCTTCCCATCTTTCTCTTAATTTCCGGACATACCTCACATCGTGAATAGCTGTAAACTTCGGCATAATTTATCGGTATAAGAAGCTTAGATTCGCGGAGCCAAAGTTCATCTATAAAGTTTTGTTTGTAGCGGGGGTGAAAGTAAGTTCAGTTGTTGAGAATAATAAAAAACTTGGTATAATGAAAAATTATGGCATCACCAGATACTCGAATTGGATACTTAATTGGAAATACAGCACCCGAAATGATAGCTCCTGTCATGGCCTATGCAGAGAGTTTACATGGTATTTCCGGTTTGGTAGTGTCATCAAAAAAATTTCTTGACGGGCTTAAAACGGAAGGATTGGAATCAGCAGTTAGAGAAGATGCATTACAAGGTGATATTAGTGCGATTTATGTTGCAGAGCCTCCTGTTTTCTGTCAAGCACCAGATATGCCAGGAATATTGAGTAGACTAAGAAAGGACGTCCCCTCAAAAGAGATACCAATTGTAGGATTTAAAGTACGAGAAAGATTGACACAAGGACATAAATATTTAGTAGTAGAAACGATAGTACCCAGTAAAAGAGGAGGACGGTACGGTGTAAAACCTCATCGAGTGTCCGGGGGACGTAACCGCTCAGGTGGAATTTAATTTCCATAAAATATATTCAAAGAGAGCACATATTGTTAAGTATCTAACCCTTTGCATAAAAAGTTCCCACAAAATCAACCAGAGGGAGCACTTAAATATAGCCTCAATTTTCAAGGGACCTCAATAGGATTCTAATTTTTTGATATACTCATATAATGAAAAAGATAATCATTTTTGATTTCGATGGGACAATTGCTGATACATTTCTTATTGGAGCTAATATCCTTAATGATCTTTCTCCGAAGTATGGTTATAAAAGATTAACAGATGCAGAGATTCAAACGATGAGGGACTATACCGTTCAAGAAATGTTTAAAACCATGCATGTTCCTTTCTATAAACTTCCATTTATGGTTTCAGATGTCAAAAAAGAACTTAACAAACAAATAGATTCTTTTAAACCAATAAAAGGAATGGATGCTCTTATTAACGAACTAAAGAAGAAAGGATATCAATTAGGTCTTATAACATCCAATAATAAAAATACCGTTGAGGTTTTTTTGCGAAAGAATAAGCTTGATTTATTTGACTATATTTATACAGGTACTACAATATTTGGAAAAGCTAGGGTAATTTTAGGATTTTTACAAAAGCATTCATTCAACAAAGAGGAAGCAGTTTATATCGGTGATGAAATACGAGATATAGAAGCAACAAAGAAAGTAGGCATATCAATTATTGCGGTAACGTGGGGTTTCAATTCTAGAAAAGGACTACAACGATTTCAGCCAGAGTTTCTTATAGATAAACCCAGTGAAATACTGTCAGTCTTGGACAGAATGTAACTACTTTCAAAATAGTTCACTACAGAGTCACCAGAGGGAGCAACGAAAGTTAGCCTCAAATTTTGACCCTAGCAGTTCATAAAAAGAAAGCTTTTTATTGGGGTAAGATTTTATTATTGTAGATAAAATCTCCAATTTTATGAGAGATGAAATCAATTCCTGAGAATGAGGGATGGATATCGTCAGTCGGATTAATATATATCATATTTCCATCTCCATTTTGCGTTAGTGAATCCTGGTAAATATTAATCACCGGTATATTATGGCTTTTTGCATAGGCAATATGATTTTTAATATATGCTATCCGTTCCGCTGCTAATTTTGCTCTATCTGCAGCTGTGTAATTCGGCTGTGTTATTTTTGCATAATTTTCTATATTTGGGGCGATAGTTGCGACAAAAACAATATCTGCATGGGGAAGTGCTGTAATCAGTGTTTTCATAAGTCTATCTAATGCGAGGTTTTGCTGTTTTAGCCCTTCATCTATTCCGAATTGTGATAATGGATTATACCCATAAGATTCAACCAAAATCAGATCGTAATTTCCGGAAAGCAGTGGGCCAAACGTATATTCACTAATTGTCGTTTTTTGCGTAAGCTCATTATTTACTGCAATGATATTGCTTGATTTGGCATAATTATCAATAATAATCCGTTGAGGATCTTGAGCGCTTTTTTTATATAACGAATTCATATAATCATCTAAGCTTCCTCCGTGAGGCCCCAAAGCAGCTGTCATTGAGTCTCCTACCATGGCGATTTTATAGACCTGTTTTTTTTCAACAGGTGGAGCAGTATACGATTTGAAAATAAATGGTGTTGGAGTAGGAATTGATGTTGGGATAACGGTGCGTGTTTTTTTAACAGCGGTAATTCTTGAAAAGTGATAGGTAAGGAAAACTGCAAAGAGCAAAACTATAAGTAGCAGAAAGAAAGCTAAAAAATTCCATTTTTTCATTAACTAAATTATAACATTTTCATAAAATATATGTTACAAATTTGCAACAAATATGATATTCTCAATGTATACCTTGCAAAAGGGGGTGAAAAAATATGAGTGATGATAATCAAAAAAAACAAGATGATCAAAAGGATGGAGTAAATCCTGTAGCAGCTGTGGTGACGGGAGCAGTTGTTGGAGCAGCTGCAGTTGGGATTGCAGGAGCAGCAGTTATGGCAAACGATGATAATAGAAAAAAAGTAGAAGAAGCTATTGATGAAGCTAAAGATAACGTTAATGATATGAAAAAAGACGTTGACGAAAAAATTGTTGAAGGACAAGAAAAAGTTAACGAAGTAGTAACTGCTGTTAAAAACTCCACGCAAGATGAGGTAAAAGATACAAAATAAGGTTTGTGTCTTTCAGATATATAATTTAGTTTAAAAGAAAGGGAGAGAGGGGAATTATTAAATCATAGCGGTTTGTTAATTCCTCTCTTCTCATCTTCTGCAAAAGAAGTGTTTTATCGAGCATAAAAGTTTCGATCACTGTCCATGAGCATTACACTTTTGCATAAAAAGTCCCCACATAGTTAATCAGAAGGAGCGAGTGAGTAGGCTTTAGTGCTACAATAAAGAAGACGTGACAAAGAATCCTTTTATCAACGCCCTTGCTGCAACCCTTTATATTACACTGGTTGCAACGATTCCATTTTTTGGAAAACAATTATTTGGCGATGGGAAATCATTTCTCATACCGATTGCCATGCTTTCTCTTTTTACTTTATCTGCCGCGGTAATGGGGTACTTGTTTCTCTATCAACCACTACTTCTCCTCTTAGATGGGCATAAAAAAAATGCAGTAAAGCTTTTTCTTCAAACGATTGCAACATTTGCAGGAATTACTGCGGTACTCTTTGTTTTGCTTCATTTTGGAGTCCTCAGATGAAAAAATTAAGCTCCGGAATTAAATTGCCAGAATAAGAGAATAGCTTTTAATCTCATTCCATCTCTGTCTCAGCCATTTTTTGCGTACTTGTAGTTTTCTACGGGGGACAAATTAGCTTCGTGATATAATTTAGCAAATTTAATTCATCATATAACATGGACAATAATCCAAAAATTTCTCCTGAAACACAACAGTTAGTAGGACTTTTCTCATCAATAGAAGATGTAGAGATTATCCCATGGATAGATGGTAGTGAAGCAGTAGGATTTAGTTTACTTAAGGATTATCCAGATAAAGGGCTTTTTCTTCCAGCTAGAAACAAAAAAGGAGAAAAAGATTCGATAGCCATGATTAGGGTTTGGTATTTGACTAGAGAATTAATTCAGGCTGAGGATAAAAAAAAAGTGAGGTTATCCGTTGCAATTATTAAATCGAGTCGTTACTTGTTTAAACATCATTTTTATGAGTTTGAAAATGAAGATTCCCCAACAAAAGTCTCGCTTGCTGAGAGTAAAGCATCAAGACAACCAGTAGATTTCGAGGATTTTTCAAGGTATGAGTTTCTTATAGACGAAAAAAGAATACATGATTTAAAGAAAAATAAGTATATTGAGCCTGAAGATGTAGTTAATCAAGTTTATAAATTGCATTTAAACTTAATTACAAATATACCTTTTCAAATAGTAGCGTTCTCACAAAAAAAGTTGATAGAATCAATAGATCCAACAAATAATTTTCTAAAAAAAGTAAATTTATACATCTTTGGTAGAAGAATTAAGAAAACTAAAGATTTTGGAGCTGGCATCATTACTCCTTATCCGTTAGACTCCTTAGAAGATTCTCTCCCCTCAGAAGCAAAAGCAAAAATTTTAGGTTCTGATTTCCCAATCTCTTTTAGGACTGCAGGAACTTTTATTGTTTTTTTTTCGATAGTTTATCTTATTAAATACATTTGGCATTATGACTTTTTAGGAATTGTTGCTTTAATGAATAGCACCACAAACGCTTTCTTTTTAGCCATATTAACAGGAGGAATGTTATTGCTTTTTGATCGAGTAATACCTTACAGTATTTTACTTTTAATAAACTTGTTAATTAGATTTCAATGGTTTTTAATATCTTTGAAAATAAAGGTATGAGAATTTTTAGTTCACCAATCAGGAGTAGTTAGTTAAATTGAAACTGATTATTCCTCATCCAACTCTCTCGAAGCCATTTTTTCGTACTTGTAGTGTCATAGTAGAAGAGTAATATCATCAATATAAATGCGAACCTAGTTTTCGTTAATCTTTAATTTGTCGTGCATAAAAAATTTTTAAATACTTAATCAAAGGCATCCAAATATATTTATAGAGACTCAAAATTAAAGAAATAAGTCTTCAATGAATTGTAATCGATAACTTGACAAAGCAAGCAAGCGCTTCTATAGTAAAAAAGAGTGAGCTATCATGAAAAAAATCCTTATTGCTGAAGACGATTTTTACATACTGGATATCTATAAATCAACGTTTGCCGAAGCTGGTTATACTGTAGATACTGCCAAAGATGGAGAAGAAGCTCTTACTAAGCTAAAAACTAATATATATGACGTATTACTGTTGGATATTATGCTTCCCAAAGTCTCCGGTACGGAAATTATTAATTGGTGTAGAGCAGATAATTCTCCTGCCAAAAATCTCCTCATTTATGCTTTAACCAACTTGGATGAATCTGTTTTTATCAAAAAAGTAATTGACGAAGGAGCAAATGGCTATTTTGTAAAATCAGATATGACGCCCGATACCTTGCTAGAAAAGGTTGAGGCGGGCTTACGTGTTCAAAATAAAATATGAAAAAACGTCCACTGAGTTTTTATGTAACAAGTGTCGTTATTGTCCTTATTTTGGTAAATTGCATTGTGTGGTTTATAAAAGGAGACCCTGAATCGAGAGAGGTCATGATATTCTCTTTAGGTTTCTTAATTGGCATGCTGGCGATGTTTATAGCGGTGCATTTGTATCGATGGAAGTAAAAAGCCTTTGTTGTCCAGATAAAAATAGTGTATAATAAGGCTATGGCAAAACGAAATACAGGAGTCGGAAAGAAAAAGAAATCCCATCCACACAAAACGCAAAAAAGACTTGCTATAAAACGTGAGCTGCTTGCAACAAAGAAAAGCAAATAGAAATAAAAGCATATTGTAACAAATGATATACTCATTATATGCTTCTGCTTTTTGGTTATCTCTCTGGCTTCTTTTCCCTCATTGAATATATTCCGTATGTAAAAGATATTCTTGATAGAAAGGTCAAGCCGCATCGGGCAACGTTTTTTATCTGGTCAGTTCTTGGCGGAATTGCTTTTTTCTCACAATTGGCAAAGGGAGCAACCAATTCTCTTTGGCTCCCAGGGATCGAGACAATTCTTGGCCTTATTGTATTTGCACTTTCGTTTAAATATGGTATTGGAGGATACAGTAAGCGAGATAGATTTGCATTGATAATCGCTTTTCTTGGACTTGTTGTATGGTATTTTACAAAAGAGGCAGCCCTGGCGTTATATATCACGATTTTTATTGACGCTGTAGGGAGTTATCTTACTATTCATAAGGCGTACCATATGCCAGAAAGTGAAACAATGCTTTTCTGGATTCTTTCATCAATTTCAGGTATGTTTGCCATGTTAGCAGTTGGGAAATTAGATATAATTCTTCTCAGTTACCCGGCATATATTATTTTCGCAAACCTATCAGTTGTCTTGGCTCTACATAGAGGAAAGCGTAAAAAAGCAGTGAGTAGATGAATTGTTTTTGATATAAAGGTAATATATAGAAATGTGGATAAAAAGATTATTTAGCCTGGTAGCTAGTAAATTCTTCTGCACAAGCATTGCCTGAACATGCAACGCAACTATATGTATTATTGCTGACAATCGCAGCATGATGGATAGGATCGTTAATCCACCAATTAAACGCGGCTTGATCAGAGTTCATAGAAATAATATTTTCCGTATTCCAATACGGAAGATTCATCGCGATAAGTCCTGCATGGAAATTCCCTGATGCGACTTCACCTGCGACTTCTGGTGCGCGAACTTGGGCAAGGCTACATGTCTTTGCATCTTGTTGAAATGCTGGTAATCCTTGCTGAGCTCTATAGGCGTTCACCATTGAGAATATGTCTGAAGCATTTAATCCTCCCGCATTTGACTCAGGTACTGGCGTATAGGAAGCTATAGGAGTATCGGTTGGTTGCTGGGTCGGTGTGGGACTAACGGTTGGAGCTTGTGTTTCCGAGATAGCTGTAGTTGGCTGGGTGAATATTGTAGGAGTTGGTTGTATAACAGTGGTGGAATCAGTCACTGGTGTTTGTGTAACTGTTGGGGTAAGTACAATTGCTTCGAGCGGTTTCATCGTATCATCTTTATTTATTCTGAGTGTATGTTTGGAGGTGAATTTGATATTTGTTGTCAATCGAGGATTTGAGGAAGCTGTATAGGTGAGTGGATCCGAAAAAGTAAGTCCGGCATAATGATAATTTTGCGGGAGTGTAAATGTATCGGCTTTTGCGCTTGCTGGAGCAGGAAAAAACATACCAACAACAAAACACAAAATAACAAGATGATGGAGTACTGGGCGTTTCTTCATCAAAATCTACTATATTATAGTATACCATTTTCGTGGTAGGAAGACAATTTAGGGCTAATGAGAAGTACTATTACGTGGTTCTTACGGATTTTAATAAATATTTCTTACAGAGGAATTTTATAGTAATGGTAAAGATAAATAGAAAATAAAGAAAAGAGATTTATGATATGCAGAGCAACAGATAGGCAAACCCGCCAACGTGTCTCTAAGGCAGCGAGAGGCAACAGAAGGCGGGATTTGTCTTTTTTATGAAACGTTCAAAAATAAAACATATTTTTTTTGCGTTAGGAGTTGTTGCAGCCCTGCTTGGTACAGGGTTATTTTTGTGGGCAGAAAATAATTTTTTAACTCTTTAGTTAATGGCAGTTTGGCCAAGCATTTTCTCCTCCACGCGAGATCATAAATGCAGCGGTTTGTATTGCATCTCCTGGATCCATTCTCAAGTCTGGATTAGTGTCTAATCCCATTGCTGCTCGTTCCGATTCCCATGTGGACGCCAAGAATTGATACAATCCTGCATAGGTGCCGGTGTTGGAATTTGTATTCTCTCCTGATTCACATTCTGCAATTTTTGTTAATTCATCTTTACTGACATTGTATTGGGTGCTGTATTGACTAAAGAGTGCATCAAGATTTGATGGATCGTCTTGAACAGTTGGTTGAGGGCTAACAGCTACTGTCGGAGTTGGCGTGGGGGTAACGGTAGTGGTTGGGGAAGCAGTAGGAAGTGCTGTTGTAGTATTTGTTTGCGTTTGTTCAGGAGTTGGAGTTACTACATTATTTGTTGAGCGTTGTGGCGCAATAAAAATAGTCGGCGTTGGAGATGGAAGAGAGATATTTTCATGTAGTGTTTGGGTAGGCTCGGGAGAAGGTTGTATATAGACATAAATTGTTGGTGTAGGAACAATTTGTGATGTGGACGCTTTTTCTGGATTTTGTACAATTGCTGTTTGTGCATTAGCAGCTATTGTTTGGAATAAGACGAACCAAAAAAAGAATGATAAAGATGCTAGCAAGAAAAATCTGGGCAGTTTTTTCAGCATCTGTCTATGCTAGCATAGGAGTAAGTGTTTTGTGAAGTACAAAAACGCTATCGGAAGGTATCAATATTGTTATAATAAAAAAGATGACAGAAAAAGACAATGGATCATCAATAAAGGATTATTCGATTATTGGAGATCTTCATTCTGCGGCATTAGTTTCTAAAACCGGATCGATTGATTGGCTTTGTTTGCCTCATTTTGATAGTCCGAGCATTTTTGCCAGACTTCTTGATCCTAATGGTGGTAGTTTTACCTTAAAAACTGATGGTTATACTGTGTCATCCTATTATGTTAATGACACAGCGATTCTTGAGACGGTTTTTAAAAACGATACAACTGAAATTTCCATAAAAGATTTTATGGTTCCCCAACCGAAGTATCCATGTCGTGAACACTATTTAGTTCGGAAAATAACAGGCATTAAAGGTAAGGCAGATATAACGTTTTATTTTTCTCCGCGTCTTGATTATGCCAATATAATTCCAGAACTTTCTTATGATCGTCAGGCACAAAGTATTAATGTCCCGCTTGTTGATAATGCGACGCTCAGATTATATTTGCCAGAGAATGCTCAAGTGGCAGTAAAAGACGGATCGGCGGAAATTATTCTTCCGGTTGCAGAAGGTGTTTCAAATGAGATACGGCTCGAATACGTCCGCTTTGACGAGGCATATGAAGAAACAACGTTTGAAACGGGTCTTGAAGATCATACAATGCGTTTTTGGGAAAAATGGCTCTCTCAAGGGAATTTTTTCCCGTTTTGCGAAGATATTTTAAAGCGTTCGGCAATCACCTTAAAGCTTCTTCAATTTTTCCCTACTGGTGCGCTTGTCGCCGCTCCGACCACTTCGCTTCCTGAAGAAATCGGTAGTGAGCATAATTGGGATTATCGGTATGTATGGATTCGTGATGCGACATTTTCTCTCTATGCATTTCAGGTGTTGGGATTTAAAGAAGAGGCAGAAAAATTTTTCGCATTTCTCCAAACAATTGCCGAGCAGTCGGCAGAGAAACAATTTGACCTTTCACTTATGTATACTATTGAAGGGAAACCTGTCCCGCAGGAGAAAATTTTGGAGAACATGCATGGCTATAAAAATTCTTCACCCGTTCGGATTGGCAATAAAGCAGCGGAGCAGTTCCAGTTAGACGTCTACGGAGCACTGATTGATGCACATTATTTTGCAGACAAGCGAGAGATTAAAAATCTAAAAATTGAGAAAGAACTGATTCTGGATTTAGTCAAACAAATCGAAACGTTATGGCAAAAAAAGGATCGCGGTATTTGGGAAGTGCGGACAGGAGATTATCACTTTACGTACAGTAAGGTAATGGCATGGGTTGGTGTCAATCGTGCACTGAGGATGGCAGGAAAACTTGGTTTTACACATGATGAAAAAAAATGGTGTGAGAAATTAGAATCGGAGATTAAAGAATGGATTTGGAAGTATTGTTATGATCAAAAGAAAGGAATACTCAAACAGCATCCTGAAACCGACAATCAAGACGCGACAAACTTTCTTTTTGTCTTGCTACAGTTTTTAGACAAACATGACTCTCGGACAGCAACAATTATCGAATTGACGAGAAAGCAGTTGATATATGATGATGTTTTTGTTTATCGCTATCTCCGTGAAGATGGCAAGCCGCGCGGTGAGGGAGCATTTCTTCTTTGCACATTTTGGTATATTTCAGCTTTGGCAATTGTTGGAGAGACAAAGAAAGCGCATGAACTCTTTCATACGTTTTTGAAAAATGTAAATGATCAGGAATTGCTTTCAGAGGAAATGGAAGCAGAGACGAAGCAGTATCTTGGCAATTACCCACAAGCTTTTTCTCATTTAGGGCTAATTATGGCCGCATATTATATTTCGAGGTACGCAGAAGAGGATTATCATGCTTAGAAATATTATCCACTAAAGTAAGCGAGAAGAATTATTCCGCACAAAGTTACTACCATACCCAATTTTTGTTGATGAGTAATCGGGTCCTTAAAAATGATATATGCAAGTAATGCAAATAATGCAGGATATGCTCCAGCAATTGGTGCGATTATAGAAGATAATCCTTGTCCAACACCGAAATTAAAAGCAAATGCACCAATCGATAATAGTAGCCCAGAAAGCATTACCGCAGGAAAGCCACTCTTGATCTGTACCTGTGGCATTTTAATTCTTCTGAGTCCAAAAATTAAAAAAAACAAAGAGCCAACAATACTCGTAACATATGACGGCCAGAAAAATCCATCCTGCCTTACTGGTATTTTGATAAACGTAAAGTAGATCGCCCACCCTGCCATAGCAATTAAGGCATATACCGTTCCTTTGTTAATAAGCGTTTTCTGTTTTTTTATGTCTGAAAAATTAATTGATGAAAGAAATATTCCAATAAAAATGATAATAATTCCAAATATTTCTTGTATGGAAAGCCTTTCTTTAAAAAATAGTACTGAAAGAATTACGACCAAAGCGGTAAATGATCCTGCAATTGTACCAACTAAGGATGAATTCCCGACTTTAAGTCCTTCATTGTAACAAAAGAAGGCGATGAGATTAATGAGTGATAGAAATATTGTTAACAGAATCATAGGGGTACTAAAAGTTTTTAAGTTATTTATTGCAAAGGGGATATAAAGAGAGGAAAAAATAGCGCCAAATAGGTATCCATAGAAAGATGTGTTATATGATCCTATTTTTCGAGAAGCAAAGGTTGTAAAAATATCTCCTATACCCCACGTAAGGAGTGCAACAACTGCAAAAATAATTGCTGGCATCTCCTAATTATAACAAATCTTTTTGCTTCAAATATTTTAAATGAGCGGTATTGTTAGATTTTTATCCAAACGTAAATGCAAATCCTTGGATCCCCGGTGTTTCAAATTCAAGTTTTAGGATATGACTTTCTGTTTTTCCATGCAGATTAACAAGATTATAGAGTCGGTCTGTTGGAATAGTAAGAATTCCGTTTTTGACATCGGTGCCTTCATTGCTGCTGTCAACAAGTTTGCCGTCGAGAAAGACTTTGACTTGAGAGGGTTTTGTGCCTGGGGAAGGATTGAGGACAAGATAAACATTACTCGCTGTAAAATTGTAGGTAAGCGTTGCATTTTTACCCGCAACTGCATTGCCGTCATTGATTGTCCATTGGCCACCAAGACTAAAGGTGTTTTGTGGAGGAGAATCAGTCAATGTGTAGTTACTGGTGCCGTCGCCTAAAGTAGAACTTGGATAATAATATTGCATCCGCGCTGAATCAAGATACGTTTCGGGAGAGATTTCATTTTGCGGTGTCGTATCTGGTAACGTATCGAGTTTTTGTGTGACTTTGTGTCCAGCTTGTTTCAATAGTGTCTGGATTGCATCTTCCATCTGAGTATATTCACCTTCACCAAAATCTTCTCGTCTGATAGTGCCGTTTGCGTCAATCAAATATTCTGCTGGCCAGTATTCATTATTATAGTTATTCCATGTCGCATAGTTATTATCTTGAGCGACTGGATAGTAAATGTGATACTGTTTAATTGCATTTTCAACATTTGCTGTTTCATGCTCAAATGCAAATTCTGGTGTATGAACTCCAATGACAATAAAGCCATCCTTGTGATATTTGTCATACCAACTTGTCACATGAGGAAGTGTACGGATGCAATTGATGCAAGTGTACGTCCAAAAGTCTACGAGGACGACTTTACCACGCAAATCTTTTATTGACAACGGTTTATCTATATTAAGCCATTTTGTAATGCCGACAAAATTAGGCGCAGGAGTGTCGGTGTTGAATAATTCGTTAGTATCAATAGATGTGTTTGCTGATTTATTACCATTAAGAGCATTAAGTTGCTGTGTAACTGCGCTGTTATTCTCAAGTTGTGTTAAATCAGCGCCATAAGGCGTTGAAGCAAGATATGCTTCAAGTTGTTGGTCAAGATTGGTAAAAATTGCAAGAGCAAAAAGGATCATAAGAACGCCAAACGCTTTTTGGATTGTCAGTGAATTTTTTGTAAGCCATGGTGCTTTTTTCAAAAGATTTCGTCCGCCAAACATGATAAGAAACATCGGAATAGCTGTGCCAATAGAGTAGAGAAGGGTTATGAGAAAAGTTTCTACCGTAACTTGGCTTGTTGCGGCAAGGGCAATGACAGATGCTAAAATTGGGCCAACACATGGTGTCCAGACAATTCCAATCGTAAGCCCAATGACAAACCCTCCCCAAAAGCCAGCGTGTGGATTTGCTTTGGGAGCAAAAACAGACAATTTGGTAAAAAGCTTTTCAATGAGTATTTGAAAGCCAGGGACTATTAATCCTAGTCCAAACAGCAATAATACAACGCCTGCAATAATTCTCAGAGTATTTGTGGGAATGCCGGTTAGTCCAATTATTGTTGTCAGAAAAAGCGTGAAGAAAGTGAAACTGAGAATAAAACCAAGGATAATGCCGTATGGACGTTTTTTACCCCCGCTTACGCTTGTTAGAACAATAGGTAGGATCGGTAGAATACAAGGAGAGAGAATTGTGACAATTCCAGCAAGAAATGCAAATAAGAGTAAAAGTATCATACTTCTTAAATTATAATAGTCCTTTTTTTTGCCTTTAGCAAAATCGAATTTTGTATAGGGTAGTATATATCAATTGGTCTGAGCCTATGGGGAAAACGTAAAAAATTTTCCCTATTGACATGAATAAATAGATATGAGAAAGTAGATAAAGATTATGGATAACCAAACACCAACATCATCAGATCCAATGACACCTCCCGTAGCGCCAGTTGATCCAGCAGTTTCAACGCCAGGAGCAGGAATGCCACCAGTAGCGCCTGTAACTCCAGAACCAGCAAATCCTTTCAGTAATCCAACACCTGCTGCTCCAACAGCAGACCCAGTGCCAGGAATGAGTACTCCACCAGCGGCACCAGTTGATCCAATGCCTGCTACCCCTGCACCAGAGCCAACTGCTCCAGTGTCAACACCTATGCCAGAACCAACACCAGAACCGATGGCCCCTGAAATTCCATCAAGTGAACCAGCAACTCCGGGAGTACCTGCAGATACTGCAACTCCAATAGCACCAACTCCTCCCACAGAACCAGCTGCTTAATAGTATTTATTTTTCTGTTGTTATTAATGTCTTACTATTGAGATATTTTAGTGGAGAAATTACTCAAAGATATAGGACTTAAAAGAAGATGCTCCACCATTTTTGCCAATTAGGACGATTATCAATAGGTTTTGATTGAGGATAGGCAGTTGCCAACTGGCTATTGGGGACAATGATGACATCTTCTCCTGGCTTTGCAAGAAGCAGTTTATTCCTCGCTTGAGATTCAATAAATTGTGATTGATTGACTGTTGTTATTTGCTTTTTAAGTTCTTGGTTCTCCCTTTTTTCAGTATCGAGATCCTTTTGTGCTTGTAGAACAAGATCCTGTTTTTGCCAAATATCATAGATAGAATGTACGAGATCATTGATAGTTAAAAGCAATATAACAACTATTGTAAAAAATGCTATTTTTTTATATGACATCCTGCTTTATAATATAATTCCTTTCTCTAAGTATTGCAATAATATATACTTGTATTCTAAGGTGATTTGTGATATTATGGGATTTAAGTTTTATGAAAACAATCAAAGTTAAAGACGCACAACAAGAATTCGTCGAATTTCTTCGCGGTAAAAAGCATTCCAGCGCTACTGTTTTGGCCTACGGAAAAGATATTGACCAGTTAACTTCCTTTCTCGAAGAACTTGAGAAAGAGCACATCCATGATGTTACTAAAGATGATATTCAGGCATTTTTAGGTAAATTAGCTGAAAGAGGCTATACACCAAAGTCACTTTCTCGAAAACTTAATTCAACACGCACATTTTATCGTTTTCTTAAAGTGAATGAATATGTCTCAGACGATCCTTCACTTCTAGTATCTCACCCACAGTATGAATTGGCTGCACCACGAATGCTCAAACCAACAGAATATCGAGCACTCAGAGACGCAGCAAGAAATGACGCGAGAATGTATGCAATTATTGAAATTTTGCTTCAGACAGGTATTCGTATTGGAGAATTAGCAGATATTCGTATGAGTGACGTGAAAGAGGACAGTATCAGAATCCGACCGCACGAAAAACATGAAGAGCGTGATGTTCCACTGAATAAATCTGCAAAAGAAGCACTAAGTCGGTACCTTGCAATCAGACCAAAAATTGAAGACGATCATGTTTTTGTCACAAAATCAGGAAAACCTTTCCTTGTCAGAAATATCCGTACAGCAATAGAGCGATATTTCCGAATTGCAGGGATTGAAAATGCAAAAGTGAATGATTTGCGCCATACATTTGTCGCGCATCATTTGAAGCACGGTGTGTCACTCGTTTTGCTATCCAAGATTCTTGGACACAAGAGATTGTCTACAACAGAAAGATATCTTAATTACATTCAAGACAGAGCAAAAGACACCTCCACACTCAGCGAACTCTAAAAAGGGATTACTCTACTACATTTATCGGTTTTTCAGCAAGAATTGCTTTTATATTTGCAATCAGTTCTTCGATCAATCTATATGCAGCTTCTTTTGTATTATAAGCAATATGAGGAGTTGCAATAACATTGGGAAGAGATGCGAGTTGTTGTATTTCTTTTGGAAGTGTAGTCGTAAATACTGGTTCATTTACAAACACATCCAGTGCTGCTCCGCCTAAATGTCCTGTTTGTAATAGGTCAAATAGAGCTTGTTGGTCGATGATTAAACCTCGAGACGTATTGATAAGCACTGCGCCTTTTTTCATTTGTTGCAAGCGTTTTTTATCAAAAAGATGATGAGTTTCTTTTGAATAGGGAAGATTAATGCTTATAAAATCACTTTTGTGAACCAACCGATCCAATTCCTCTGAAGAAGTTTTTGAATTTACATTTTCAACATGCATTCCCAAACCCTTTGCAAGCGCGGCAACTTTACTACCAATGTTTCCATTTCCAATGACACAGATTGTTTTTCCATATATTTCAGTCCCTAGATAATCATAAGGAGTTTTTTTCCATAGGCCTTTTTGTAATAGTATTTGTGATTCAACAATATTTTTTAACAATGCAAATAACATTGCAATCGTATGTTCTGCAACTGCGAGAGAATTATGTGTTGGGCAATTAATGCCGATAACCTGACGTTCTTTCATTGCTTTGAGAGGTAAGTGTGCATACCCTGCCGAAAGTGTTATGACATATTTCAATTCGGGGAGAGAATGGACAGTTTTATCAGTCATATTTACCCATTTCAATGCAGTAATTTGCGCTCCGTGTAATCTCTTTATAAGTTCTTTATCATCATTTGGGAAATCTTCATAAAACGTGACATCTCCAAATTGTTGCAGTTGTTGCTTGTGTTCATCTGAAAGATTGTCTAAGTATTCAGGGAAGATAATTTTCATAAGATATAATTATACCATGACTTAGCCGAAGAGTTTCTTTTTGAATTCTTCAAGTTTTTCTTTGTTTAATTTCATCCGTAGAATATCATTCGCAAACATTTGATTTCCAAAATCTTCAGACGATGTCATTTCGATGAAGTCGTCAAATGAGATTTTTTTCACTTCAATTTTTTCTCCTGGGTCAAGGTGTTGTTCAGCAACTTTTTTGCAATTTCTTGCAACGTAATAATATAGAGGCCACTCGATTTTTCCTTGGAATTCATATGTTTTTATCAGTTCCCAATCATCAGATGTAAGGCCAGCTTCTTCGAGAAGTTCACGCTTTGCTGTCACGAGAGGATCTTCGTCTGGTTCCTGTCTTCCTCCCAGAAGTGAAAATGAGAGCGGTTTGGTCGGCTGTTCTTCATAAGAAAAATAGATTTGATCGTCTGATGTTGGGATAATCTGAATTGTTCCCGGACGCTTAAGCATTTCAAAAGTAGCCGTCGTTCCGTCATACAGCTTTTGTTCCCATTGGTGGACAGAAAAAATTTTCCCTTGAAATACTTTTTTGGCTTGTGGTGGAAGTTTCATAGTTATTTTTTTGTTTTTTTCTTTGTTAGATATTCTCTAAGATAGTTTTTTTCTTCAGGAAGCGCAAGCGGTTTATAAAATTGATAGTAGTCTATCCCAAACCACGCTTGAGGGAATTCTCCAATTAATATATATTCACGATTCTTGTAAAAGGGGATATTATTTTTTGATGTCCATAATAGGGTTGCATGACCGCCGTCTTTAACAACTTGCTTCTCCCATAAGGACAAGAGCGAGCTTGCGACGCCATGTTTTTGAAAGGAAGGATCGACTGCCAACCAACTTGCAAAGCAAATTCCACCGTAGGTTTTGTCTACTAAAAGAATGCCTATTACGGTATCATTCTTGAACGCTAAGTAAAGAGATTTCTTTTTTTTAGTTAACCCTTTTCTAATGACACTTTTTTTAAATTCTTCTTGAAGATAAAATTGCTGTGTTGCTAATGTAAACTGAGGGAATAAATTGTTAATGCATTTTTTAAAAAAAGGATAAAATAAATCAAAATCATTTATAGTGGCTTCGCGGGTTTTGATATCTTTCATGAGTGGGCCAGAGAGGGATTGAACCCCTGACATGGTGTGTATAAGACACCTGTTCTACCACTGAACTACTGGCCCATTACCGTATTATATCATTTCAGGCTACCATAATTCAGTAAACATCCCTTTACAGATAAGTTCTTGCTCCCGATGAAGGCTGACATCTTCAATCCTAAGAGCAAGTGCCTGCGACAATTCATTTAGTAATTTTTTTGGATGATGTCTGCTGCATATTTTCCATTCTGCGATATGCTGAGCATATTCCGTTGCAAAAAAATCTCCAATTATTTCCAAAATGTCACTTGTTTCAAAGGGAGGAGAAATAATGGAACTATGATAATGAAATAATTTCCATTCGTGATCGGTGATCTCATAAATTCTGAAAATAATCTCGGCTTCATCAAGAAGAATTACACCATAATGTGGATTCATTCTCTCATGATAATAGAGTTAACTCTATTTTGTCAAGAACCTCTTCAATAAGCTGAAATACTTTATTTTGCTTTTTTAAGAAGTCGTTTTACCTCTGCAAGTTCTCGTTCTATAGAGAGAAGTTTGGCAGTGATTTCACTATCATAATTTTCATCCTGAGTAAAATAGGTGAGTGGATGATGTGTGGCAACAGCAATTTTACGAAGATTTTCCAAAGGAGGCTGACTTCGTGCTTTCTCATATGCTGATATTGCTTTATCTGAAACTCCGATTCTTGTTCCTAACGCATTTTGTGAAAGATGAGCATTTGATCTTGCAGAACGGATTCGTTTGGCAAGTTGAGTAAGCTCATCTTTTCTATCGACACGTTTCATAGATCCAATTATACTATAGTAGTGGTTGGCTTTGCTAAATCAAAACGTAAAATAGTTCGCATCAAAGATATGCCGTTGACGCTGCGTCCTCGAGAAAAATTATTTTCTTATGGTGCAAAAAATCTCTCAGATGCAGAACTTTTGGCAATTCTTTTGGGAACGGGTTCTGCAAAAGCAAATGCAATTACTTTGGGAGAAAAATTATTGCGGCAATTTCCTTTATCAAAATTATCAGAAGAGAATTTGCAGGAGTTTATTCGTTATCCAGGAGTGGGTATGGCAAAAGCTGCACGAATTGCTGCTGCGTTAGAACTAGGTGAACGATTGTTTGCACCAGTATCAGTTGCCAAAATTATCATCCGCAATGCAGAAGACGTTCTTTCTCAAGTACGTGATATTGCAGACAAAAGACAAGAATATCTCATTGTGTTATATCTTAATGCCAGACATGAGCTGGTTTTAAAAGAAGTGGTAGGTATGGGAAGTTTGAATGGTTTGCAAATAACTCCGAAAGAAATTTTCAGTCATGCACTGAAGACTCCCTGTGCGTCAATTATTGTAATCCACAATCATCCCTCAAACGATCCAGCCCCATCAGATGCTGATATACATTTTACACGAAAGATTCATGAGGCAGGGGAGGTAATGGGAATTCCGATGACAGATCACATTATTGTGTGCAAATCAGGGTATTACTCGTTTCGGGGAGATAAAAAAGCCAAATAATTACTTGTTGGAAGAAATTAGAACCTGTTGTTTGAAGAACGATGGAAGCCTAGAGTGTGTATGGTATAATAACTCTTATGACAGATAGAGAACCGAGTTATCTCCGTGAACCGTCTGACGAGACAAAAGCACTTAGACGTTTGTTTACAACACCTGATCGTACAGGACTTGTCAAACCTGTTTCGATACAAGTTCCTGGGTTTGGTGGTGGATCGAGTAAATTAGCGATTGGAGTGGATACTCATAGAGCGAGAAGTGCTTCGGAAGGTACAGCATTCACTATATTTGCCGCATTGTTGGGCAAGCCTCTTGTTGAAGGAAACGCAAATCCAATTGTTACTTCTAGAGTATTTATTGATGAGAGAGGAAATCTACACATTATAGGAAGGGAAACCAATCCACGCCTTCCTGATGTGGTAGCTGGAGAAGTTGACCTCGATAAAGATATAGTTAGATTATCAAAGGGAAAACTGGATCCATTTGCTCACACTTTAGATGGATTAGAAAAGGTATCTGCAGAAAACGATCCATTCCAAAATTTGGAAGTTGACGGACCGGCAGATATATTGCGGGCGGCACTTATTGCTGGTATATATTTAGATCATCCAATAGCAATGCAAGATGCATTAGATAGATTTAAGATTCCAGAGAGAAGATTGTATTGACGTAGTTAGGCGTTGAGGAATAATTAGAAGTCTAAATTTTTCAGTTGCGGGGCTAGGAGTTGAACCTAGCCTGTGAGATTATGAGCCTCACGTGCACCGTACACTACCCCGCGTATAGACGATAAGTATACCATTTGCGTAGCCGTGGGTCAAATTGGTATAATCTGTACGTTACGAAACGCCAGGGTAGCTCAGTTGGTTAGAGCATGGGATTCATAAACCCAAGGTCGTGGGTTCAACTCCCACCCCTGGTACAAATAAGTTAAAAGTTTAAAGTGTCCCCAAAGGGGATCCTAGTGACAAAATTCAAAATGACGACAGAATCCATAAGTACATTTATCTTTTCGGGCTCTGAATGGGATAGCGAAGAAGGAGTAGCAAGATTTTTCTACATAATAAAACATAAAGGTGAACGATTTGAGTTTACAGAAAAATTAACGTTTCCAAAAGATCAACTCCTTAGCACTGTTCCAGAAGCGTTATTAAAAAACGTCTTTGATAATTTATTACTTGTTCTTGGAGTCAGCTATTATAAATTGTTTTGCCCAAAAGAGATCGTTTTACAAAATATTCAACTTACCAAAGATCAGGCGACATTTTGGAATACACTCTATACAAAAGGACTTGGTGAGTTCTTCTATAAAAATAAGATAGATTTCCGTGGCCTGATTACATTCCCTTTTACGGATAAAGCAAAAGTAGAACCGATTAACTTTTCCAGAAAAGAGCGATCTTTGATTGGCATTGGAGGAGGGAAGGATTCTATTGTTACCGCAGAATTGTTTAAGAAACATAAGCAACCATTTACGAATTTTGTTATGACTATGCATCCCATACAAGAAGAAGTTGTCAAATTGACTGGCGAGACTTCTTTGATTGTCAAACGCGAGCTTGATCCATTTCTTTTTGAGCTCAATAAACGAGACGATATCTATAACGGTCATGTTCCTGTCTCTTCGCACTATGCATTTATTGGACTGTTGTGTGCTGTGTTGTATGATTATCGATATGTGATTGTTTCTAATGAGCAAAGCTCGAATTATGGCAATGTAGAATACTTAGGAATGGAAATAAATCATCAATGGAGCAAGTCATTTGAATTTGAAACAATACTCCAAGAATATATACGACAGTTCATTACTCCTGATGTGACGTATTTTTCTTTACTTCGTCCACTGACTGAGCTTGGTATTACCAAACGCTTTGCTCAATATCCACAGTATTTTTCTCATTTTTCAAGTTGCAATCGCAACTTTCAGATCACAAAGAAAGGTTCTGACAAGAAGTGGTGTGGTGAATGCGCGAAGTGCGCATTTGCCTTCGTGATGCTCGCAACATTTCTTTCAAAAGAACAACTTGTCGGAATATTTGGGCAAAATCTTTTTGAAAAAGAGGAACTGATGCAGACCTATAAAGAATTACTAGGAGCAGCAGATATTAAACCATTTGATTGTGTCGGTACGCCCGAAGAAGTACAAGTTGCCTGCTATCTCTCAATGCAGCGAGAGTATCGTAATGACCCTGTAATAAAATTCTTTGAAGAAGAAGTATTACCCAAAATTAAGGATATAAAGAAACTTGAACAAGCAGCATTTGCTGTTTCGTCGGATCATCATATCCCACAAGTATTTAAGGAGGTATTATCCGATGAAAATTGAGGAACTCAGAAAACAAAAAAAGATCCTTATTATTGGCTACGGTGTTGAAGGTCAGGCCATGGAAGCATTTTTGAAAGCGCATTGTCCGAATACGGAAATTGGGATCGCCGATGCATCAGAAGGTGACACCTATTTAGAAAAACAAAAAGAATATCCTCTAGCGATTAAATCGCCAGGTGTTCCACCAGAGTTTGTCACAATTCCGTACACGACTGCGACCAATATCTTTTTTGCCAATGCCAAAGGCAAAATTATCGGCGTAACTGGGACAAAAGGGAAGAGTACAACAGCAACATTAATCTACGAAATGATAAAGAGGCAAGGAAAAGAGGTATTTTTAGGGGGCAATATCGGACAGCCTGCAATCGATTTTTTGGATACATTAACTGATCAATCCTGGACAGTTCTGGAACTATCAAGTTTTCAATTACAGGATATCAAGTACAGTCCTCATATTGCTGTGCTTTTGATGGTTACTTCAGAACATCTGGATTACCATAAAAATTTAGAGTCCTATATTGCTGCAAAAAGAAATATTTTGACGTTTCAAAAGAAAGAAGACTTTGCCATTTTTAACAGAGACTATCCGGCAAGTAATGAGTCTGATCTTTTTACTGACGCCACGGTTTTCTATGTTAGTCGAGAACGGGAGACAGATAACGCGTGTTTTGCGTTTGGTGATAAGGTTATTATTCGAAAAGGTGGTAATGATAATGAAATTATTAAAACAACGGAGATTAAACTTTCTGGCAAACATAATCTTGAAAACGTTTGCGCAGCGGTAATGGCTGCAAACCTTGCCAATGTGAGCACAAAACACATACGAGAGGCATTGTTAAATTTTACAGGATTGAGTCATCGGCTGGAATATATCGGAGAGAAATATGGCATTCGTTTCTATAATGATTCTTTGGCGACGATTCCGGATGCTACTATAGAAGCAATAGAGTCGTTTGGGGATACTGTCGAGACGCTTATTGCTGGAGGATATGATCGAGGTGTAGATTATTCAACATTTGGAGAGTATCTTGCGAAAAGTTCTATAAAAACGTTACTTCTTTTTCCCTCAACAGGGGAAAAAATTTGGCAGGCTGTTGTTGCAGCCGGAGGGGATTCTCATATAAAAAAATATGATGTCACCTCTATGCAACAAGCAGTTATTTTTGCAGCTGATGAGACATCTCCTGGAAAAATTTGTTTATTGTCACCGGCAGCGCCGAGCTTTGGGATTTTTAAAAATTATAAGGATCGAGGAGACCAGTTTAAGAAAGAGGTTTTAGGACTAGCATAGCCTCTTCGATTGTGCTATACTGACACAGATTTTATGGCTACAAATGGTAAAAAACTTCATGCTGACTCACGGAAACGAGTAGTTAAATTCAAGCAAAAATTTTCTTGGAAAAATTTATTGTTATATTTTTTTCTTATTGTTTTTGCGCTTTTTTTCTTCTCTGCTTTTACTGGTCCATATGAAAACAATCAGACAGTATCACTCTCAACAGTGATTAGTGCGGTGAAAAGTGGTCAGGTGTCACAAATTCTTGTAACGTCCAATCAATTAGTCGTCACTGAGAAAAACGGCACAAAGGTGCAAGCAGATAAAGAAAATACAACAGATGTTTATTCTCTTTTTAAAGCGGCCGGTACTTCGCTTGCAAATGTGAAGGTGACAGTGCAGGATGATTCTAATGTCTCAAATTGGATTAATATTGCCTCTGCGATACTGCCGGTGCTTTTGATGATTGTTTTTTTCTATTTTATTTTCCGTCAAGCACGAGGAACACAAGAGAGTATTTTTTCATTTGGTCAATCTCGCGCCAAGTTGTTTAATCGTGACAATCCTAAAGTTACCTTTGCCAATGTTGCAGGTGTTGATGAAGCAAAACAGGAACTATCAGAAATTGTGGATTTCTTGAAAAATCCAGTGAAATATCGCGTAATGGGAGCAAGAACTCCAAAAGGTGTTCTTATGGTCGGACCTGCTGGAACAGGAAAGACGCTTCTTGCTCGTGCAACAGCTGGAGAAGCAAACGTTTCGTTCTTTTCAATGGCAGGATCTGAATTTATGGAAATGTTGGTAGGAGTTGGTGCTTCACGTGTTCGAGATTTATTTAACACCGCGAAAAAAGCACAGCCTGCGATCATTTTTATTGACGAAGTTGATGCAATTGGACGCCAGCGAGGAGTGGGCATTATGGGGGGTCACGATGAGCGAGAACAGACCTTAAATCAAATTTTGGTAGAAATGGACGGGTTTACTCCAAATGAGAACATAGTAGTCATTGCAGCGACTAACAGACCTGATGTATTGGATCCAGCACTTGTTCGTCCAGGGCGTTTTGATCGTAGGGTCGTGCTTGATCTTCCTGACGTTGATGGACGAAAAAATATTTTGGCAATTCATGCGAAAGGCAAGCCAGTTGATCCGAAAGTGGAGTGGGAAAAAGTTGCCAAACGAACCGTCGGGTTCTCGGGTGCAGATCTTGAGAACATGCTCAATGAAGCAGCTATCGGTGCTGCACGTTTGAATAAGAAAGCAATAGACATGTCAGATATTGAAGAATCAGCAACCCGTGTCAAACTCGGACCTGAGAAAAAACGACTGCAAACAGATCAAGATCGTAAAATGACTGCGTATCATGAAGCGGGGCATGCCCTCGTTGGTTGGGAGATGCCGCATATTGATCCGATTCATCGCATTTCAATTGTTTCACGCGGCATGTCATTAGGACATACAATGACTGAACCGATTGATAGAGTACATGAGACTAAGCAAAGCCTTCTTGAGCAAATCGCTATGATGATGGGTGGACGTGCTGCTGAAGATTTGGTATTTGATGATATTACAACCGGTGCGTCAAATGACATTGAAAAAGCTTCTCAGGTTGCTCGGGCGATGGTGACTAAATTCGGCATGAGTGAGTTAGGTCCGATAAATCTTGATAATGATCGGAGCGTGTATGAACAGAGCGAAGTTTCACCTGAGATGGCAGCAAAGATTGACGCACAAGTTAAGAAAATATCAGATGAAGCTTACTCTCAAGCGACAAAGATCCTTACCAAACTTCGTTCAAAACTTGATATTATTGCCGAAGAACTTTTGAAAAAAGAGACAATTGATTCAGATGATTTTGTCCGCTTGATCGGCCCCAAAAAAGCTCTCGCTACAGTGAAAGCAAAGGCATAAGCAATTTTCAATTCGAAATTTTCAATTTTCAATCAAATCACAATGTTTTAATTTTTAAACATTAAATCATTGAAAATTCAATGAAAATTGTAACTTGAAAATTAAAAATTTAAGCTACATATTTCCATAATAAGCCACGAGTTATGTTAAAATATATTTTATGAAGAAATTGTTAGTTTTTGACGGCAACGCAATTTTACACCGCGCCTATCATGCGTATCCGCCATTGACCAATCCTCAAGGTGAGCAAATTCAAGCGGTCTTTGGTTTTTTTTCAATGTTTCTGACGGTTTTTGTGGATCAGAATCCTGATTATGTTGTTGTTTGTTTTGACCGCGGTGCGCCGACTTTCAGGATGAATATGTATGCAGGATATCATGCCCAAAGGCCCAAAATGGCAGACGATTTTGTGCCGCAAGTGGTAATGGTTCATGAAATGCTTCGAAAAATGAACATGCAGATTTTTGAGCTTGATGGTTATGAAGCTGATGATTTGATAGGGACGATTGCGACAGAAGCAGTAACTACGTTTAAAGAAGAAGTTGTGATTGTGACAGGTGATCGTGATTTATTGCAATTGGTGAATCCTCATGTAAAAGTCCTTATGCCAGTTTTTGGATTTACAAAAACCGCTTTGTTTGATGAAGAAAAAGTAGAGGAGAAATATGGAGTACATCCGAGACAGTTTATAGACTATAAAGCTCTTATTGGAGATGCTTCTGATGGTTATCCTGGAGTGACAGGTATTGGTCCCAAAAGTGCCGCGAAATTATTGCAAGAGTATGAAACTTTTGAAAATTTATATAAGAATATCGATTCTCTTCCTGAAAAAACGGGTCTAAAGCTCGCAACAGATGCGGAACAGGCTGCACTTGCAAAAAAGCTTGCGACAATTGTGACAGATTCACCAATTCAATTCGATCTTGCGAAATGTGCCTGTTCTGAATTTAATCTGAAAGCGCTACGGGAGGAGTTTCAAAAAGAAAATTTTAAAAGCCTGTTAACACGATTGGATACCGTTTTTGGAAAGGAAACGGATCAACTCGAACTTTTATGAACATTCCTTCACATATTACCGCTGCGATCTTTGACATGGATGGTCTGATGATTGATTCGGAACCATTCTGGGCAAAAGCTGATAAGGAGTTTTTCAAAAGACATAATAAGCCTTATGCTCCAGAAATTAATTTGCATATTATGGGGATGGGGCAGAGGGAAATTATTGAAAATTACAAAAAAGAATTTGGTTTTATCGGTGAGACACAGAATTTAATTGTAGAAAGAAAAAATATTCTTTATGAGTTTCTTCTTGTAGATATTACTCTTATGGAAGGAGTGAGAGAAATTATTGTGGCTCTTCAGAGAAAAGGACTAAAGCTAGCAATTGCAACAAGCGGTCATACAAGTGAAAAAGCAGGAGAAATTCTTGGAAAAGTTGGGTTAAAAAATTATTTCTCGATTATTGTTTCAGGAGATGACGTTTCTAGAAGTAAACCTGCGCCGGATATCTATCTGAAAACGGCAGAACAATTGCAAACTAGTCCATCGGAATGTATCGTGTTTGAAGACGCACCTAATGGCGTCCAGGCAGGAAAAACAGCGGGGATGACTGTTTATGGTATCAATAATGATGAAGAGATTTTTAATAAACTTAAAGAAACGGGTGCAGATGAAGTATTTAAAAGTTTGGCAGAAATAACAATATGAAAGTTGCAATTGTGCATGATTACATCAAAGAATATGGTGGAGCAGAGAGAGTTCTGGAAGCTCTCCATGATATCTATCCTGATGCAACGGTATTTACTTCAGTTTATCTACCAAAATTTCTCGGACCACATCGTGATAGGTTTAAGAATTGGAAAA
>Ga0265340_10000280_pt1 | contig 26752 bp, 27 predicted proteins | sample 4CB225metaG_FD_202082 | JGI IMG/M metagenome (GOLD analysis project Ga0265340, IMG submission 202082) | Rhizosphere microbial communities from Carex aquatilis grown in University of Washington, Seatle, WA, United States - 4-CB2-25 metaG | ecosystem: Host-associated > Plants > Roots >...
GGAGAGATCCTGAAACAAGTTCAGGATGACAGTTTAGAGAAGCGGCAAATGGAGTGGAAAAGTCCGTGGGGAGTTGGATTTCCTGGTTGGCATATTGAGTGTAGCGCGATGAGTATGAAATATCTTGGCGAATCGTTCGACATTCATACAGGAGGAGTTGATCATAAAGAAATTCATCATCCAAACGAAATTGCACAGTCAGAAGCCGCAACGGGAAAGAAGTTTGTAAATTATTGGATTCATACGGCGTTTATGCAAGTGAATGGGCAGAAAATGAGTAAAAGTTTGAATAATACCTACACGCTGTATGATTTGGAAAAAGAAGGCTATGATATCTTGGCGCTTCGATATCTGTATCTACAAACACATTATCGTCAGGAGATGAATTTCACCTTTGAAGCGCTTGATGCAGCGCAAAATGCATACAAAAAATTAGTTATTGATATTAGTCGTTTCGAAGACCCTTCGGTAAGCTCAGGGCAGGTCCGTTCAGGTATCTTTGAAGATTTTGAAAAAAGATTTTTTGATGCGCTCAATGAAGATCTTAATACGTCAAAGGCTCTTGCAGTGCTGTGGGAAGTTGTCAAATCTCCCTATCCATCGGGGCCAAAATTGCGAACGATATTTAAGATGGACCGTGTGCTAGGGCTAAATCTTCAAGAATTAAGTCATCAAATACGAAACGCACAACAAATTCTCCCCGGCCACGTTCAACAAATGGTCGAAGAACGCCAACATCTCAGAAAGCTGAGGAAATTTAATGCCGCAGATCAGATTCGAGCAAAAATCGAAAAATTGGGATATGAACTCGAAGATACAAAAAAAGGACCCAAAGTTACTAAAAAATAAGTTTTTATGCACTATAAATTTCACCGCTCACTTGTCGGCGGGACATTTGACCGCTTCCATCTTGGACACCAAAAACTCCTCGCGACTGCATTCCAAAATTCCGAAAAAGTGATTATCGGCCTTGCGACAGATGAATTATTTAAAGATAAATCGTTGGCGAAAATTATTGAAGATTACAAAACTCGTGAACAAACAGTTCTGAATTTTCTTTCACAACAAAGTTTTGAAAATCGTTTCGAAATTGTCCCGATTAATAATTTTTATGGAACAAGTTTGACCGATGGGAATCTAGATGCGATTTTCATAACGGAAAGCAATCAAGAAAATGTTTTGAAAATGAATGAAGAGCGGCAGAAAAAAGGTTTTCATCCGCTTGAAATTATCATTGTGCCATACGTTTATGGCGATGATGGCGAAATTATTTCCTCTGTCAGGATTCGAAATGGTGAAATCGACCGCGAAGGGAATTCATATGTGAAATTATTTGAAGAGCAGAAAGAGTTTGTCCTTCCTGAAAATGAACGGGAAGAATTACGAAAGCCAGGCGGTTCGATTGAAAAAGACATGAAAGATGTTATTTCAGGTTTACAATCTTCTTCAATGCTTATTGCAGTGGGCGATATTGTCGCAGAATCTCTTGTCAAATTAGGCAGACCGGCGGATGTCAGTGTTATTGATGGAAAAACCCGAAGAAAAATTTTGAATCCCGAAGGGACACATTTATTTGATTCTGCAATTCGTTTGGAAACAGAAAATCCAGCTGGGATAATAACACAAAAAGGAGCATTACTACTGAAAAAGGCAATCACCGATTATCACACAACTCATAACAAGCAGGTGATAGTCGTGACTGGCGAAGAAGATCTACTCGCGATTCCTGCGATTTTGTTGGTTCCATTGCAAACGGTTGTTGTATACGGGCAATTTGACCAAGGAATTGTTGTTATAAATGTTTCTGAACAAAATAAAAAGCACATTTACAATCTCTTTAGGAAATTTAAGTAACATATTAGCACCTCCTTTCTCCATTTTTTAAACCATTGTTATTAAGAGAGTTTGTAGTAAGAAAAAGATGATTTTTATTGTACGCTAGAAGTACTTTCATCAAACTAACTGTTTGTTCAAGTGCAACAGGAAGGATATCCGCGTCTTTTTTTCCACAAGTGAGATGGATATGAAACCTTCCGAACGGGTCGCGCGTCCAGTTCCATTTGGTGCGTCCAGAAAAGGTTGCACGTTTTGCTCCTTTGGCAAGTCTATTCTGGCAAAGATATTCAAGAAGAATATGTTCAAACAAATGTCCAATTTCGGTGTTTCTGACTTCTTCATCAAAGGGCAAATCCAAATCGTTATAACAGGTAGCTGCGAGAACAGATGGTAAATTTTCTTTTAGTAAATCCTCGATGAAAGGAATTTCTTTTGTATTAATTTGGTTATAGAGGAGATCCATGATTATTTTGGTTCTGGTTTGTTTTTGAATTATCGCCAATGAGAATAAATTATCAACGAAATATTTTTGTACCGTTGGTTGTAATAATTGCCAATCCGGTCGGAATTTTTTTGCAGCAAGAGATAAATTCTGGTTCATATGAGTCGGATAGATAATTGCTGTTGGAATAAGTGTTTGTAATAGGTATGCAAGCTCTTCTTACAGGATTCTTACTCCTAAATTACTGTATTCCTTTGGAGAAACGATGTCAAGCTGAACAGGCACAATGATAATATGCTATAGTTACTAGTGACATGACTAAAGAAAAGTTGGAGACACCAGCATGTAATCTTTGCTTATCCAAAGATAACAAGCCGCTTTGGAGCAATTTGACATATTGGGAATATCCAGGAATATTTCAAGTAGTACAGTGTAAAAAATGTCAGTTAGTTTTTCTTAGTCCGAGACCAACCATCGATGAGATTAAAAAATATTATGATCATATAAGTTATTTTTCTAGTGATTCAGAAAAGTATTTGCCACATCAGGATGAATTAAAAGAACGTGAAAATGCTTATGCCAACATCTACGCTATTTTGTTATCACAGAAGAAGAAAGGGAAAATACTTGATATTGGTGCAGGAACAGGGTCATTTCTTAGTAAGTTTAAAGAGCTAGGATGGCAGGTTGAGGGTCTGGAAATAAATCCAGATGCGGTTCGTTTTGCAAAAAAGAATTACGGAATAACACTGCGTGGAGGTGATTTCTCAACGTTTCGGTTTAAAGATTCGTATTATGATGTTATCACTCTCAATGGTGCTCTTGAGCATATTTATGACCCTCAAAAGACTCTTAAAACAGTGTATCGTTCATTAAAAAAAGGTGGAGTCATTTTATTTTCTGTTCCCAATGTGGATAGTATGGGTCGTAACATTTTTGGGAAAGACTGGTTTGCTTGGCTGCCGCCTCAGCACTTGTATCACTTTTCTCCCAAAACAGCAAAAGCGATGCTGCAAAATGCAGGATTCAAAGAAAGTGTTGTACGGCATGATTATCATGAGCAAAATTATTACATCCTCTTTCAAAGTATTCGTTATGCAAAGTCTCCACGTTTCAAGACAAAAAAAACAGGAGGTTTAGTGACTACCAAATATAAATCTACATTCTCTCTAAAAAAAAGTGTGGGAAAACTCGCAGGGTATGTATTTGCTTTTAGTCTAAGCATTATCGAGCCGCTGGTGAAAAGGGGAGAAGTAATCATAGTATATGCAAAGAAGTAAGGTTTATTGTATGACTTCAACAATTGATATATCATCAGTATTATGAATACAAAATCAGGCGATTTGCTTTTGGGATTATCATTGGGCGGTATCTCTTTAGGTGCTTTGGAAGAGACGTTGGTAAGCGTCAATAAAATGCATAAAGCAGGAGAGGATGAAGTGCATTTATTACAACAATTCGGCATGGTAGTTTCATCAGACGAAGCAGTTTATTTGCAAGGACAGGAAGGTCTCATTGGTCCTGAGTGGGATCCGCTTGCGTTGGTGAAAAAAGGGAAAGTTAAGATGATTTCTATTCAGCGAGTCGTGAGAGATGAGCATACCAAGGACAGAGTATGGGATGATGCCCTGATTCTCTATACCCATGAGTTGGGTGGTCCAATGACGAGATCTGATGATCAATTAACCTGGGAGTTATCTGACGCGCGAAAAGTCTCTATAGAAAAAAAAGGAATTTTCGGCGGCACCGGCGGCTGGGCTATCACTATCGTTCTTTCCTGTGAGGATCCTGAAAAGCTGCCGAGTAGAATGTAAAAGTTTAACTATAATAATGCATATTATCTATTGTTCCGGAGGAGTTAGCGTATAGCCATCACGTTGATGTGAGAAAATAAGCTTCGCTCCCAAGAATTCCTTTGCTTTTTTATTAATGCGAGCGAGAACGTAATAAGCCGCTCTTTGTTCTGCTAATCCTACTGTTATATTTTGATTGTCGTGATACGAAAGAAATAAGGTGCCTAAGTCAACAACATGTCTTGGATTACTGGCAAGTTTACTAAATAGAAGTGCTTGAACACCATTTAAAATCAGCTTTTTCGTGCCAGGTCTATCAGATAATATTGTGTATTTTGGTACGTCATATGTATAAGTTATTCCTCCACTAGCAAATTTTATTTTATCTTCTACAAAGTGCCTTTCCCTTGGCATATATTGAGTGAATACTGGGCAACCAGGAAGTCGAGGGAAATCTTCTACCTTGGGTGCCTCTGGTAAAACCGCAACACATTTTCCCTCCACAAACGCTGGACAAAAAGGAATTATTCTATTTCCAGGGAAAACTGCTGTTGCGATATTAAGAGGGTTGTCTTGTACTACATTATTGACACCTCCACATGTATTATGATAGACATCAATGGGTTGTGTGTCTCTGTATAGAGGAACTGTAGTAAGTGGTACTTCCCTATCTTCTATGCCTGCCATCTAAGAATTATAGCACATTTTATCCTATAAGAAGAAATATTCCATGTTTATTATGGGTGGACTTGGACTGTTGGGAGGGGGAGAGAAGATGTTGGTAATGTTTGGACTGGGGTAGCTGTTGGCTGTGGTAGTGGTGTTATTGTCGGTTGTGGAACAGGTGTTGCCGTTGGACCTGGTTGATTGGTGGGCGTTGGTCCGCTAGTAGGTGCTGGAGCAAATGTCGGATAAGAAGTGACGGTAATGCCACAGGAATTTGGTTGTGTCCCGTCGATAAAGTATTCCATGTATTGTCTAGTGTACTGGCCGTAGGGACAGACTTCTTCTGTTATGATGTCTGAAGGCATAGGGAATGTTTCATTTGGTGTATCAATCAAATAATGCTCCATAATTAGGCGCCAAATCGGTGCGGCACCCAACGAACCTGCAACAGAATCCATTGGTTTGTCATTATTATTGCCCACCCAAACACCCACCACAAAACTCGGCGTATACCCCAGCGTCAGCGCGTCTTTAAAATCATCTGTGGTACCAGTTTTGACAGCAGCAGTTCTGTTGATTGTAAGTGCGCCGCCAAATTCTTCGGCACGTGCGGCATTGTCTGAAAGAATTGAAGTGATGAGATATGCTGCATCGGGGCTTATCACTTGTTGATTGTTCTGATCCCCAGAGTTATTAAACCAGCTGTAGGGATTGAGATATATAAGAAACGAAAAGAAATTTGTCGGTGTGGTGACTGTCTCTCCATATTTATCTTTTATTTGGATAATTCCCGTTGTGTCATGATAAACTCCCTGATCAGCAAATGTTGCATAGACATTTGTCATTTGAAGAAGCGGTATTTCGCCAGATCCGAGAACAAACGAAAGACCATAATGACTCGCGGATTGCAACGTGGTGATACCCATTTTTTGTGCCTGATCGATGCCGTTAGGAACACCAACTTTTTCCATCACTTCAACAGCAGGGATATTGAGCGAATTAGCAAGCGCACGGCGAACGGTGACATTTCCTCGGTAACTGTAATCATAATCATGGGGCGTGTATTTTCCAGGGAATGTCGTTTTTACATCTTGCAAAACTGTCGCTGGTGTTATCAAATGATCCTCAATGGCACGGCCGTAAATAATTGGTTTGAAAGACGATCCTGGCTGTCTTGGAGTTATCGCCATATTGGTTTGTCCAAATTTTGGATCAGTCCAATCATAACTTCCAACCATTGCGAGAATTTGTCCATTTTTTGGATTTAGTGCAACAGCGGCGCCGTTGGTTGCGTGATCATATTGCAAATATTTCACCTGTGTGGCAACTGCTTGTTGGGCATATTCCTGCAAATTTCGATCTATTGTCGTTGTGACGCGAAAGCCATCTCTGATGACCCGTTCTTCGCCATATTGTTTGAATAGCTGATCTCGGATATAAAGAGCAAAATGTGGGGCGATCACACTTTGCGTTTGGGTTTGATTGGTATTATATGTCAGTGATTCATTTTCAGCTTGAGTTTCCTGATCTTGTGTGATGTAACCGTCTTCTACCATTTCCTGAAGAACTATTTTTTGTCGTTCTTTTGCTATATCAGGTGAATTTGAAAGCGGAGAATAGGCGGATGGTGCGGGAAGTACGCCGATAAGAATTGCAGACTGTGCCAAATCGAGATTTTTGGCGGAGATTCCAAAATACGTTTCTGCTGCGTTTTGAATTCCAAAGGCGCCTTCGCCGAAGTAAACAGAGTCGAGATATAATTCCAAAATATCTTGTTTGCTAAATCTGCGTGTCAATTCTGCAGCCAAAACAAGCTCTTGATATTTCCTCAAAACATTTTGAGAAGAAGTTAAAAATGCGTTTTTGGCAAGTTCTTGGGTAATTGTTGATCCTCCTTGGACGATTTTGCCGGCAAAAATATCCGCAAGAAACGCACGTGCGATACTGGTGACGGAAAAACCTGGATCAGTATAAAAAGTTTTATCTTCAGAAGCGACAAGTGCATGCTGAGTATTCTCGGGAATTTGGGAAATGGGAACATAGGTAATAGTTTTTGCAAGATCATAGGTATAAAATGGCTGTCCATCACGGTCAAGAAGGGTGAGGCCGGTTTGTTGTGTGTTCATAATATTCTCTTTACTCTTCAGATCATTGGCAAAATAGAGATACGTCGCGGGCGGTATGATGACAAGGATAACAAGAATAATAATTCCAAGATATATAAGCTTTTTTTTGGGATTGCTGAAAAGTTTCTTCAATGGATCATAAACATTATGCGTTACCTTATGAGGGTTTTTTACTCTAGTTTTTGTACGAAAGTCTGTACGCTTAAGTCGGGAACGTGGGTGCATAGGACAGTAAGTTTATTGTATCATTTTTTTGATATAATAAATTTATGGCAGATGACATGAAAAATAAATCTGAAGAATATTGGAAAGAAAAACTAACGCCTGAACAGTATCATGTTTTGCGAGAAAAAGGGACAGAAACTCCTGGAACAGGCAAGCTTCTTCACAATGAAGAGACAGGGGAATACCGGTGTGCTGCTTGTGGTGCATTATTGTTTGCCAGTGACAAAAAATATGAATCGACAACGCCTGGACTTATCGGTTGGCCAAGTTTTTCTGAAGTTGCAAAGAGTGATGCTGTAGAATTGCGGGATGATGACAGTATGTTTATGCACAGAACAGAAGTAATTTGCAAAAATTGCGGAAGCCATCTCGGACACCTTTTCCCTGATGATTCTTCACCGACAAATCAACATTACTGCATCAACTCCAACGCGCTTAATTTCAAATCGAAGAAATAACCTCGAATTTATTACAGTAACGATATTGCTACAATAACTGTAAAGAAGGAAACGACATTAATTGTTTGGTAAACCAAGAAATTTTGACGAGATTTTTTTACAAAGAAGAACAAATACCATGTATATGCGTACCACAAACTGATAACTATTGTGACAAATCTAACGAACATGGGGACATTTTTTGCAAAAGGTAAATTAGCCATTATTATGGTCATCCATAGTGCAATAGAAAGTCCTGCTATTTGATGTGTTTTACTTAATTTACCTTTTCCCGTATCGGGTACCCATGCTGTTCCAAATAAAAAAATCCATATAACAGGATATAAAAAGGTGAGATATTGTGGCATTCCAACAGTTTCACTAAACGACGTTTGGAGAAAAAATAAAAAAATTCCTCCAAATAGACTCAACGATAATCCAAATATCCAGTATGTCCATGTCTTCATCGCAGCGTGTTGACTGATGCTTACATGTCTACCTTGCGGCTGCGCTTTAACGATTATAAATAATATTAGTAGTAATAAAAAAACGCTTAAGATAGCAATTATTTTCATAACTATTATTATATGCTGATAAAAAGTAGGAGACAATGTTGAGAAATGCTATTTATGAACAATAGAACATTGGATAGTCGGTAAGGAAAAATGAATGCCGAGAATTGTTATCACGCGGATGCTTTCTGTACAAACAATTCTAGTTCTTGCATTAATAGGATCATTGATAACTATTTTTACTGGAGGAGTTGGGGTTATCGTTGGTGTTGGAGATACCGTTTGCGTTGGGATCGGTGTTATCGTTGGGGTTGCAGTCGGTGAAGGGATTTGAGTAATTGTTGGAGTAGGTGTTTCCGTAAGAATTGTAGTAGGAGTCGGTGTGGAAGTTGGTAAAAGCGTTGGGGTGGGCGTTGAATTCGGAGTTGGCGTAGCGGTGGGGGTTGGTGTCATCGTAGGTGTAGGCGTTGGTATTTGGGTAGGAGTGGGTGTGGTAGTTGGAGTTGCAGTTGGTTTTAGCGTTGGAGTTGCGGTAGGTTTAAGTGTCGGTGTAGGGGTTGCTGTCGGCAATGGTGTCGGCGTTAGCGTTGGGGTAGCGGTTGGTGTAGGTGTCGCCGTTGGTATTAGCGTAGGAGTTGGGACGGCTTTTGGACTTTTGGAATTCCTTGGCATGGATGTGGGGAGTAAAACAAAATTTGTTGAATTGTTGTCTGTATCAAATCCGTTTCCAAAAGTTGCCTCAGATCCACCAAGAGACAGCGTCTGTGCAGTTGAGTCTATTGATGCTTTTCTAATAATACTTTGTCCGGGACTTGGATTTGGTGTGAAATCTGCAGTTTCATTATCTTGCGCAGTTCCCAGTCCGACTTTATCTACGACAGTTTGTCCGGCATCATTATAAAGAATAACAGTATTATTGGAAGCTATATGATTTGTTGTATTAGAATATAATTTATCCGCTGATCCGCTTGCGAGAGATTCATTTGAAGTAATGAGAAAGTATCCTTGTGGTGCGATTGATCCAGATAAGCTTGCAACCAAAATCGCTGGCGTTGCACTAAGGCTTGCTGTTCTTCTATCTAGCCTCCAACTTGCGAGATTTATGGCTGTCTGTGTTGGGTTATAGAGTTCGACAAATTCGTCATTTGCAGCTAATCCAGCGGTTTGAATTTGTGAAATGACGACATTGCTGTTATCAGTGGCAGCGGTAGCAGTATTTGTATTGACCGTAATAAAAAGTATTACGCAAAATGCATAAAAGATTGATGCAATAAGAAAAATTCGCGAAAACAATCTCATCCATTCATATAATCATTATTGTTGAGCTTAGTCAAGATAACAAAAAAGATCAAAGTATATAGATGAGCTAATTTTACTCTTTGACATTTTCTTTTTCTAAATGCTACGCTAGAGATAAGCGAGTTTTACAGCCGCTTTTTTATTTGAGTTTATAAAAGTACTATGGATAGACACTACAATGTTATAACAGTCGGTGAGTCGACAATTGATGCGTTTATGACCTTGGCGCATGCAAGTTCCGATGCGCATCTTGATAATGAAAATAATGGCTTGTGTTTTCGTTTTGGCGAGAAAATCGATGTTGAGCGCTATACATTTACCATCGGCGGTAACGCGACCAATGTCGCGGTTGGACTTTCACGACTTGGTTTGAAAGCGACGCTCTGTACAGAAATTGGTGATGATGAATTTTCTCTCAAGATTCGTAATTGTCTTGCCAATGAACATATCGAGCGGGTACTCGTTCATCAAGTTGCTGGGCCATCGAATTTTTCAGTCATTATCAATTTTAAAGGCGACAGGACGCTCTTTGTCGAAGATGTAAAGCGTGAACATGATTTTCATTTTGAGGACGTAACTGCTGATTTTGTTTATTTAACAAGTCTTGCCGATGAATGGAAGAAGCCATATGCAACGGCTTTGGAATTTGTGAAAAAACATCACGCAAAAATTGCGTTCAATCCCGGCTCTCGGCAACTGCGTCAGGGGAGAGACCTTGTCCATACTATTCTTAAACAAACTGAAATGCTTTTCGTGAATAAAGAAGAAGCTGAGTTATTAGTTTCTGACAATGAAACAATGGAGCATGACGAGACGTATATTAAAGAACTTCTGACAAAAATTAAAAAACTCGGCCCTCAAATAGTTGTCATTACCGATGGTAAGAGAGGATCATATGCTCTTGACAGCAAAGATGATTTTCATAAGGAAGGCGTTAAAGATGGTCCGATTGTTGAGCGTACTGGTGCAGGGGATTCGTACACGACTGGTTTTATCGCGGCGACGTTACATGGTTTGCCGGTTTCTCAGGCAATGGAATGGGGATCATGGAATGCCATGTCGGTTGTCAGCAAAGTCGGTGCACAAGCAGGCCTCCTTACAAAAGAACAGATGGAAGAGAAAGTGAAGTAGTTTATTTAAAATCTCCTGCGTGGCCAGCTTGACCGAAGGCTTTCATACGGTCTGCAATCATATTTTTATTTGCGGTGCGTCCTTCAGCAAGATATTCTCTCGGGTCAAATTTGTCCGGATATTCGACAAAAAATTTTCTGATTGCCGCTGTGACAGCAAGACGGGTATCAGTATCTACATTAATTTTTCGGACTCCATGCTGGATTCCTTTTTGTATCTCTTCAACAGGGACGCCCCAGGTAGGTTTAATCTGTCCGCCATACTTATTTATTTCAGCAAGTAATTCCTGTGGTACACTTGATGAACCGTGCATCACAAGATGCGTATTTGGAAGACGCTTATGAATTTCGACAATTCGTTCCATAACAAGGACTGTGCCGTCAGGTTTTTTCGAAAATTTATAGACACCATGACTCGTGCCGATAGCAACAGCAAGCGCATCAACACCTGTTTCTTTTACAAATTCAACAGCTTGATCAGGATCGGTGAGATACTCGCTTTTCATTTCCCCAGCTCCCGCATTGTCTTCAATGCCACCGATAACGCCAAGTTCTGCTTCAACAGAGACACCTTTGGCATGGGCGTATTCGACAATTTCTTTGGTAACACGGACATTGTCCTCAAATGAATTTGGTGTTTTGTGATCCTCTTTGAGCGAACCGTCAATCATCACACTGGTGTATCCCATGTCCACTGCGGATTTGCATGCATCCACACTTCCATGATCCTGATGAAGAACAATCGGAATTTCAGGATAGAGTTCATTGGCAGCCATCATAAGATTGTAAAGAAATTTATCGTTAGCATATTCTCGTGCACCTCGAGATGCTTGAAGAATAACAGGGGAGTTGGTTTCTTTTGCTGCTTCCATGATAGCTTGGATTTGTTCCATATTGTTGACATTAAATCCGCCAACGCCATACGTTCCTTCTGCAGCCTTATCCAAAACTTGTCGAAGTGTTACCAACATAACTGTTTAATACTATCGAGTTTTACGAAGAATTGCAAGCGGGGGTTGAAAATTTTTAAAGTAAATGATTTCTATCGTTGACTTTTTGTTTCAGTAAGGATTAGTCTAAGAGTAGAGGTATTTTTATGAGTAAAAGAAGTGAAGTCGTAACAAGTCTTCCTGAACCGCCGATATCAAAATTTCTTTTTGCAGACACACGTTTGAGTTGGGTATGGTTGATCCTTCGGATTTATGTCTCATGGGAATGGATAGAAGCTGGATGGGAAAAGGTAAATAGTCCCTTATGGGTTGGTTCAACTGCAGGAGGCGCGTTGATGGGTTTTGTCAAAGGGGCACTTCAGAAATCATCTGGCGCGCATCCAGATGTCTTAGGTTGGTACGCCGTTTGGCTCAAAGATGTCGTATTGCCGAATGTTAGTTTATTTTCTCATGTGGTTGCTTTTGGTGAGTTGGCCGTTGGTTTAGGTTTGTTCTTTGGTTTATTCACCGGCATTGCGGCATTTTTTGGCGCAACGATGAATATGAACTATCTTTTTGCAGGAACGGTAAGTGTTAATCCTATTATGGTGCTTATTGAATTATTCCTTATCCTTGCGTGGCGCGTTGCAGGATGGATTGGTCTTGATCAATGGGTTTTGCCAATGCTTGGAACTCCCTGGAAACCTGGCCATCTTTTTTCCTCGAAGAAAAAAACATAATAACTTCTTATCTTTCGAAAAATAAAGATATTGACAATGAATATTTCAGGAGTATCCTAACGCTATGGGTGTAGAAATAGAAAGTGGAGGACATATAGGACAATATCTTGCCAAAATAGCAAGACAAGCAGAGGTGAATGCATTAATGGCAGCTAAGGCAGGGGAAATACAGTCTGGTAGAGCAGCCGATAGAGCAGCGAGAGGTGCAGATGCAGCATTGGCAAAAGCGAAAAAGAAGTAAGCATCACGTAATTGTTAAAATAGAGAAAGAAGAAAAGGTTTTTATTTTGGTATTGCGATGGTATCCCAGTTTGTTCTGATATGATCAAGAGTCCATTTCAGGTCTCCATGGACTTTTTTGCGCGGATTGAAAATGCCGTGTGGATCAAAAATATTTTTCGTTTCTTCAAAGAGTTTGATAATTTCTTTTCCATACATTCCTTCTAGATATGGTGTACGGATGAGTCCGTCATTGTGCTCTCCGGTGATTGAGCCGCGGTATTTAGAAATAATTGCATAGACTTCATCTGATATTTGTGGGATTGCGCTTCGGACATTGGGATTATTGATATCCACAAGCGGGATGATATGGAAATTGCCATCACCGACATGTCCTGCAACGGTATAAATAAATTCTGGATGTCTTGCGACGACTCCAGTAATCTGTGGAATGACTTCAGCGATATCATGGGGATTGATCACAAAGTCGTCGATAAATGGGGCAGTATGCTTATCGCGGATTTTATTTCTTAAGAGATTAAAGCTTTCACGTCTTACCAGCCAATATCTTTTTTCTTGATCATCAATAGCAATTTTTGTTTCTGGATGTAGTGGTCTTAATTTCTCTCGTAAGGTTGCGATTTTTTGCTTCAATTCTTCAGGATCATTACCCGCAAAATCAATTTGCACGATAAGCTTGGGGAGTTTGCCTACAAACATCTCTATAAAAGCTGGCGCAAAAGCAAGACCTGATTGAATCAGACCAGGGATACCCAACTTTTTGGCAAATTCGGGGAAGAAACGAAGAGCAAGTTTTAACGTATTGTCGTCATAACTTTCAAAACTCTCAGGCTGGAGCGGAAGCACTGCGTCAATAATTTCACCGAGATGATCAAGGTTGTGCAGGAAAATAATTTCCATTTCGTGGTGTTTCTGAACCGGTACCAGTTCCACATCCGCTTCAAGAAGCATGCCAAAGGTCCCTTGTGCACCAACCCAAAGTTTATTCAGATCAAAAATATCTTTTTCTTTATCCCAGACATTCCAAAGGAAATAGCCGGCAGAATTTTTGCTGACTTTTGGTTTGGCTTTTTGGAGCAAATCATAATTTTTTTTGATTAAGTTATACATATGTTTGTATAACTTTCCCTCGAAATCATTCTTAGCGAGTTTGCTGCGGAGTTTTTGCCGATTTAGCGGTTTAAATTCATACACATTGCCGTCGGCGAGAACGACTTTGGTACGCTTGACATATTTTTCTGTTTTACCATATTGCAGGGATTTTTCGCCGCCGGAATTATTGTTTACAATACCACCAAGTGCACAAAGTTCACGCGAGGCAGGATAAGAAGGGAAAATGAGATCATGGGTGAGCGTTTCTTTCTCAAAATCGCGGTAATAAACACCAGGTTGGACTGTTGCAAGATTTCCTTTTATTTCGCCGATGTGATTGAAATATCTCATGAAATCAACGATGATGGATTCGTTAATTGATCCACCTGCCATATCAGTTCCTGCTGAACGGCCAGTGATGGAAAGTTCTGGATGGTCTTTTTTGTGTTTGGTAACAAATTTAACAAGCGCCTGGACATCACTATCGTCTTTGGGATAAACAACAACTTGCGGTTTGACTTCAAAAAGACTCGCGTCATGGCTGTGAGCCATCAACGTTTCCTCATCAGTGGCAACGTCACCTTTAATAATCTGTTTTAATTCGTCGAGCAGGGCAGCATCCATGGGAATTATCTCTTTTTTAAGTGTATCGAGTTTCTTTTATGATTGCAACAGTAAATAAATAGTTATGTTCTTATAAGGTAAATATAAAGCTAAAAAGACAGGGTAATTATATAATTCCAGATAAAGGAGCTACTTATGGAAGGAGCAATCTCTGAAACACCAAAAATAGTTGATGGTCATGAATTGTATGGTAGTATGCTTTTGCAAAAGGAACTGCCAACTCGTGAGGTCTTTGAACAAGCATCAATCGATGATTTGGCGCTTGTTCGGGAATCTTCTCGACGTCTCAGAAAAAACAAAAAAAAGATTTTGGAACCAGAGCATGTTGCAAAAGCAGAAGTGTTATTTAAAGAATCAAGTCTTGAATTATTCTTTAGAATACATGGTGATGAGTATCGGAAAGAATATAATGAATGGAATGAAATCAAACAAAAAAAACAGCATGAATGGGAACAGAAAATGCTTGCTAAATATGGAACTGAATGGAATAACCAAGTTACTGATGAGGATCACGCACTTCTTGTCTATTCGTCAAGCGAGAAAGAGGCATATGCGAAGCATAAATTGATCGAGGCAAAGGCAATGAAGATGAAGAAAAAAACCATTAACAAATTTAAAAACAGAGGGAAAAAAGAACGGGGAGAAAAGAAAGAACCAGATTTTTTTAAATTGGTTATCCTAAAAACATTGGAATTATATCCATTTTTGGGAGAAAAAGAAGTTAAAAAAGCTGTAAACAGTTTTGAATTTTTTTGGTTTTATGTGAAACGACTTGTTCGAGATACAATTAGAAAAAATGTTGGCCGCAGCATACAAAGTGTAGATCCTATCGTTGCGGATCAAGAAAAGCAAAACAATCTTTTTGAGAGTGCAAGCTTTGCAAAGGAAATTGTTATGAAAATGAGGGAAAGAAAAATCAATCGGCCAGTCAGCAATGTAGTTTCAACTACTTATCAATCTACATTTTTCGTCTGATTACTCGTTTGACAGCTGCTTTGATGTCTTTGACTCCCATTCCATATTTTTCAACCAATTCTTTAGGTGCTCCAGATTCGGCAAAGGTATTTTGCAGTCCGATAAATTCTATCGGAAGCGGCGTTGTCTTTGCAAGCAGTTCCGCAATTGCACTACCCATGCCGCCTTCAACTTGATGATCCTCAACGGTGACGACTGCTTGTGAAACCCTTGTTGCTTCAAGAATTCCTTCTTCATCAAGTGGTTTTATGACAGCGGCATTGACGACAAGCACTGGCAGTTTTTCTTCTTCAAGTTCTTTGGCAGCGACGAGTGCGTAGTAGAGCATGTAGCCGGTTGCAAAAATTGTTGCCTTAGGGTTTTCATTTACCCAAAATGTTTGCATTTTATTGACTTTAAAGGGTGTGCTTTCTGTTGTAATAAGAGGTGTTTTGTCTCGTGTGTATCGAAGATAAACAGGTGTGTTAATATCAGCGGAGGCAATTGTTGCTTTGCGTCCTTCAATCGCGTCGCAAGGGACATAGACGTGCATTTTTGGCCAGCAGCGGGTGATGGCAATATCTTCAGTTGCCTGATGTGTTGCTCCGTCAGTTCCTGTCATAATGCCTGCGTGATGTCCTGCGATTTTTACATTTGCTTCATTATAAACTGCCGTTGTTCGGAGGGTTTCCCAATTTTTCCCTGGAGAAAATGTCGCATATGATGAGATGAAGGCAATTTTACCACTTTCCGCAAGTCCCGCGGCGATGGTTGCCATATTTTGCTCGCCGATGCCGGTTTGGAAAAATCGTTCAGGGAATTTTTCAGCAAATTTATGTGCTTGCGTTGATTCAGTCAGATCAGCAGACAGCGCGACAACGTTTGGATTGATTTCCCCAAGCTGCAAGAGTCCATCACCAAACCCAGCCCGTGTCGGCGCAACTTCAACATCTTCGTCGAAGAGTTTTTGATTTAGTTTTAAGTTAGGATTTAGCATTTTAGGTTTTAGGTTTTAGGTTTTAGGTTTTAGGGACTAATCCCTAGTACCTAGACCCTAATACCTATCATTCTTGTTCGCTTATGATTTTTCCTTTTAGTGTCCGTAATTCTTTCAGTGCTTTTTTTCCTTCTTCCGGATTTGGCGGTTTGCCGTGCCAGTGAAAATCTTTTTCCATAAAATCAACGCCTTTGCCCGGGATTGAATGAGCGATTATGACAGTAGGTTTTTCATAAATGGCATGCGCTTCGTTTATTATGTCGACAAATTGTTTGATATCATGCGCATCTGATTCAAGGACATGCCAACCAAATGCTTCAAATTTTTCTTTCAGCGGTTCAAGAGGCATGACATCTTCGGTAAATCCATCGATCTGAATATTATTCCTATCAACGATCATAATAAGATTATTCATTTTATTTTTACCCGCAAACATAAGCGATTCCCAGATATTGCCTTCATCCAATTCTCCATCGCCGGTCATGACATAGGTATAATATTTTTTCTTATCAAGCTTTGCAGCAAGTGCGATTCCGATTGCTTGTCCGAGTCCTTCGCCAAGCGGTCCTGACGTTGTCTCAAGTCCTGGTAGTGCTGTCCGGTGAGGATGTCCTTGTAACCGAGAGTTTATCTTCCTCAATGTTTGCAATTCTTCAATAGGGAAATAGCCCGCTTGTGCCATCACAACATAGCGGATAGGGCAGATGTGCCCGTTTGAAAGAATAAGTCGGTCGCGGTCTGCCCAATCAGGATTTTTGGGGTCATGATTGAGAATGTGGAAGTAAAATGCGATGAAAATATCCGCCATATCTAACGGTCCGGCGGAGTGGCCTGCACCCGCTGAAAGAAGGCTTTTTATCACGAGCTCCCGAGCCTGTTCAGCTTTTTTCTCTAAATCTTTTAATTTGTCTTCGTAAAGATCAGATAGCATAATTTTCAATTTTTAATTTTCAATTTTCAGTGAATTTCCAATTATTCAATTTTCGAATGTTTGTATCATTGAGAAATTGTTATTTGATTGAAAATTATAAATTGTCCCAAAGGGATCCAATCGGATAAATTGAAAATTAATTTTATGGTTTATAAACTATATATAAATCTGAAACGTTCGAATCCAGGTGTCCTGTGTTGATCCCATCGCCAATTTTTGTCCAGAACTCGTAACTATTATCATCTGCCAAAAAGGCGTTGGCGTCAAGTTGGTTTTCTTCCATTTTCTTCAAAGTATCTTTATCTGCGAGCGCTCCAGCAAGTTCATAAAAATCCCACCCGTCAGAACCAAAAGAGGCAAGGAGAATGTTAGAGGTATTAGAAGAATTAGATGGATGAGAGGGATTAGAGTTGAGTTGTTTTGAAAGATAGTCTAGGGCGCAGAGGACGAGGGCTTGATTGCGGCCGCCTTTGCCAGGGCCTGTTATTTTAATTGTTGATTCTCCAGCGGCAAGAAGCAGCTGTCCCGCTGGTGTTTCATTAATCAACTGTTCCCCAAGTTTTCGTGCGTCTCCCGTTAATTTATCGCTCATTACATGAACTTTGAGTTCTTTTTCTTTTGCAAGTTTTTCCATTGCATCAAGGGCTGTGTGATTGCTGAGCATCAGGATATTGTGAACATGTTCATAATATTTTGGATCGGTGGGGGTTTCAGAAAAGGCATTCGGCGGTAGTTTTAGTTCTGTATCGAGATCATATTTTGCAAAAATATTTTTGACATCATCCATCGTTGAGTGATCTGCAACGAGTGGACCTGAAGCGATTACTGAAAGATCATTGCCAGGAACATCTGAAAAAATTAAATTTATCACCGTTGCAGGATAGAGAATTTTTGCCAGACCGCCGCCTTTGACGCGGGAAAGATGTTTTCTCACAGCATTCATTTCAGTAATATCTGCGCCAGATTTAAGAAGTGCTTGGTTAACTTTGGTTATTTCATCAAGAGTCAGTATATTCGGTGCTTCAAAAAGAACTGATCCGCCGCCACAGGTGACAATAATGACAAGATCTTTCTCTGTTGCATGTTCAAGGTGTTCAATGACATGTTTGGTGAACGCAATATTTTCTTGACTAGGCAGGGGATGGGTGCCTTTTGTGTAATGAACTTTTTGAAAATGCTCATCTTCGACAACATCAATATCGTAGCCATCAGTTAGTCTATCTCCGAGTTTACCTTCCAAAAGTTTACAGTTCCCTGCGCTTCCTTTACCAAACCCGAGAAGAAAAATTCGTTTGAATTTACTCAAATCAAACGTTTTATCAAAAATTTTTAAGGTATCGCTTTCTAGTGAAAAATTATGCTCAAAGACATGCTGAGGCTGGATTGCGGTATACGCGGCTTCAATAAGTTCCAAAACAATTTTGCGGTCGTCGTTAGTAGCAAGTTGATCGTAATTCTTAATGTATCCCATGAGCAGTGAATTAAGTTTAACAATATAATATAAATGTTGCAACAGAAGCTTTATAAATTTTTAATCAGGAGTAGCAAGTGTCGAAATTTCTTTTTTACTTTGCATATTCATTGCAACAACGGCAATTAATATAATTATACCCCCGATAATCTCATGGCTTGTGAGCACTTCGTGATAAAAAATAAAGCCGAAGATTGGGCCAAAGATTTGTTCTAGATTAAGTATATTCCCAGCAATGATCCCGCTCACACGTTCAAAGCCGTAGTTAAGGAAAAAAAAGTTTCCGACACTCGCGATGCTCGCAAAGAACAATACAGCACCGAATTGTACCGACCAATGATCTACTGAAACAAAGAAATGCCGATAGATGATAATACTGAGAAGATAGTTTGCGATAAACCCCAAACCAATTAGCGCAGTCGTTATTTCTTGATTGTTAAGAATTCCTGTATGCCATTTACGGGTAACAAACATAAAAGAAAAGAGTACCCCTGAAATCAATGAATAAATTTCACCAATGTTAAAAGATAGAAGATCATGAGGATTCTCTAATACAACAATTACTACTCCAACAAAAGAGAGCAAAATTAGAAGTCCTTTTTTCATTGTGAGTTTTTCATGCATTACAATTACTGCTAAAAGTGCTAAGGAAGGAAAAGCTTGCATAAATGCTACAGGACCGATTTTTGCATCTTGTGCTGCCAATGTGTAAAGGGCTACTGCCGCTACGTTCCCAATTAATACTCTAAATAATAAGACAATCCACTCTTTTTTGGGCAGGTGAAGAAATTTTTTATAATCAATTTTCCCATAAAAAATTATTAATGAGGTTAAAAATGCAAGCCCATATCGTAAATACCACTGCTCAAAGACGTCATTGTTTATTGACAAATATCGAGCAAGTACCGCGGTAATGCCATAATAAACTGCGACTGCAACCAAAGCAAGTATGCCCGATGATGCGTTAAAAAGTCGTTTATTCATAGATAGATTATATCAGTTGAAGTTTGGAATAGAGGATTTTTGTATAAAATACCACTTGACAGATGCAATTATATTGCATATACTAATTGCAATTAACTTGCATTAAAAGTGAGGGGGTGATAATTTTGAAATTTTACAATGTTAAAACAAGACAATTTGTTGATGTTCCAGATGACAAAGTAACGGTGGTTACTATGAAAAATGGAAAAAAAGCAGCAAAAGCTGAGAGTAATGGTATGAAGCTATTTAAAATCTTAAGTAAAGATGACGCAGCTCGTCTTACTGCTTAAAAAACATTTAGTCCGTCTGGTTTAGCATTTGCCACTTATGCTTTGGTGCTAGACGGGTAGGCTAAATGTTTTTGGCGACATTTTACACAATACACTAAAGAATCCCGATGAGGGATTCTTTAGGTTTGGGAGACAACTATTTATGAAAAAATATGAAAGAAGCATTACAAAAAACGATAACACCAACAAAAGATAATGTTGCGCATTTTCTTTATGCACTTAATCAAGCACGAAGAAGCGCTGATTTACCAGAAGCACCTAGGCAATTGACACAAGATCACATGGCTGTTGTTGAGGCAACCGCAAATCGTTTAGGGAAGAGCTATGTTAGAGAAATACTCGATCAAACAGACCAGCAAGCTGCAATTTTTGATACAACCTTTGCTAATTTACACAGTGCTACTGCATTCCCTGAAATAGCTGACGGTCATCATAAGCATGGACATCATCACCACCATCATACTCATGAACATGGTGCAAAATTAAAAAATGAAAAGTTTAGACGAATTGCTCAAGTTGTTCTTTGCCAATTTGATTGCACAATACCAACATCATTACAAATAGCTGGCGCATTATTTGGTGGGTTTCATGGTGTGGGGCATCAGCATACGGATCCGCTTGCATCTTTGCCTGAAAAACCTGGAATTATTTTGGAAATTCCAGCAAAAGAAGCTGAAAGGACGTTATATGAAGATGAAAAAATGGTTGTCCGATTGCCTCTTGATGAAGATCCTCATACTGCATTTGCTAACACATATCTTGATATTTCCGATAGTGAAAAGCGTAAAACACCGAGAAAAAAGCAATCCCAAATAAGAAGAAAAGTAGCAGCGCTAACAACAGCGGCAGCGATAGTCACAGGTGGAGGCTTATTGGGGACAAAAGTACTCCCACAGTCCAATACTACTCAGAATAACGTCCCAGGTATTACACAAACTTTTCCTGATTATCATCACCCATTTATGCCAAGTTTAGGGAATAATAAACCAGATCAAAAACCACGATTAACCATAAAATCTATTGTAAAAGAAGGTGATACAGAATGGGGAATGGTAGATAAGGAAGTAGGAGTAGGACAGCATTTTCCTTTAACTACAGAAATAAATATGTTGGTAGATCTTACTGCTGCATGGAATAGCGACAAAAATAACAATCCTAATCATATTATCCCTGGACAAGAAATTGCTTTACCGAGTCAAGCTGCTATTGCTGTTGTCGAAAAAGATATGGATCTTTCTTTAGACCAACCGTTACCAGTGGATGAAAAAGAATTTATTCATGATATGGATGTTTTAAATACACTTCCTAATATCTCGAAAGAAGATGTAGTTAAAAAAGAAAAAAGACTGTTGGGAAGAATGACAACTTATATAAGAAGCCATATCTGAGTATAATCGCAAATTGATTGGATTTTGCCTATTGACAAACGCAACTGTATTGCATATACTAATGCAAGTTAATCGCAAAAATATGGTAAACGCAAAAATACAACACGACTGCAAAATAGAATTAAATGACGTTGCTCTTCGAGCGACGCCAGCACGTTTGGCTCTTATGAAACTTTTTGAAGGATCAGATCAGCCAATTGATGTCCAGACGATGATTGAATATCTTGAGAAAAAAGATATCGCGACCGATCCTGCGACGGTTTTTCGGATCATCAATATGTTCACAGAAAAAGGTCTTACCAAGCAAATCCAATTGCAAGAGGGGAAGTTTCGGTATGAGTTAGCATCAAAGGCTGATCATCATCATCTTGTTTGCACCCGATGTGGCAACATTCAGGATATGTCTGACTGCAATATTGATGTTCTGGAAAGTCACATTGAAAAGAAAAAGAATTTCAAAGTAACGAGTCACTCGCTCGAATTCTTCGGAATTTGTGCTGACTGTCAACAATAACCTATGAAAAATAAATTGTTAATTAGTATTATCGGAATAATCGTCATTATCGGCATCGGAGCTGTTCTTTACAAAACTTCCAAAACTGGGAGCACAATGCAAACAAATCAACCTGGAGTTGTTACAGTTGTTGCAGCTGAGAATTTTTATGGAGACATTGCAAAGCAACTTGCAGGGGGTAAAGCACAAGTAGTAAGCATTATTTCAGATCCGAATACTGATCCACACGAGTATGAATCTACAGTTAAGGATGCACAAGAAGTATCGGATGCACAGGTTGTGATAAAAAATGGCGATGAGTACGATACATGGATGGACAAATTGCTTTCTGCTTCTCCCAATAACAATCGGATTGTTGTGAATGCAGCGGATATTGCTCCACGCAAGTTGGAAGATAATCCTCATCTTTGGTATGGCGTTGATAATGTACAGGCAATTGCCGCGAGCATTACCAATGCTTTGAAGAAACAGGATCCTGCTGATAGTGCTTCTTATGATAGTAACCTTCAAACATTTGATAATTCCTTACAACCTTTGATACAAAAAATGAATGATATCAAATCTAAGTATAATGGGACACCAGTGGCCTTAACAGAGACCATTGGTCTTTATCAAACGCAACCAATGGGTTTGAATGTCTTAACTCCTCTTGCTTTTGAACGAGCGATTGCGGAAGGCAATGATCCCTCAGCTGACGATGTAGCAAAAGCAAACGATCAGATCACAAATAAGCAAGTTAAAGTATTGATTTATAATTCACAGACAGTGACGCCGGTTACGACCAATCTGCAAAATGAAGCAAAACAAAATAATATACCTGTTGTTCCAGTCACAGAAACCATGCCAAGGAATGTTCACTATCAAAATTGGATGATGGATCAGCTGACCGCGCTACAAAATGCTCTCCAAAGCACAAAATAAATTAAGACTGTATCGTGAGTTTATTAATTCATCGGTACACGATAGTTTGCGCTATAATATTCATATGCCGGAGCAATCAATCATTAATTTGCAAAACGTCAGTCTTACATTAGGACAGCGTACAATCCTTCATGATATCTCTCTTACAATAAACGAAGGCGAATTTATCGCTATCCTCGGCCCAAATGGTGCAGGGAAAAGTACCCTTCTTAAACTTCTTTTAGGTCTTTATAAACCAACTTCAGGAAAGATTACTGTTCTGGGAAAAACCCCAAAACGGGGTAACAATGAGATTGGTTATGCTCCCCAACACAGAACACTTGAAGCTGATTTAGCACTTAGAGCACGAGATGTTGTCGGATTTGGACTGGATGGCAACCAATGGGGCATTGCATTACCGGATAAAAAGCGTGAAACACATATTGAACAAGCTTTGGATGAAGTTGATATGAAACATCTCTCTGATATGCCTGTGGGGAAATTATCTGGTGGTGAGCAGCAACGCTTACTCATCGCTCAAGCACTGTTGACCCATCCTAAAATTCTTCTTTTGGATGAACCATTATCAAATTTAGATATAACCAATGCTCAAGCAGTTGTTTCGCTTATTACTAAAATTGCAAAGAATAGAAAAATGACCGTGCTACTCGTTACTCATGATGTTAATCTATTATTGCCTGTTATTGATCGTGTTTTGTATGTAGCAAATACGCATAGTGCAATTGGGAAATCAGAGGATGTTATTACATCTGAAGGATTATCAAAGTTATATAATTCACCAGTTGAAGTGATAAAAACAAAAGGACGAGTATTTGTTATTGGAGAAGAACACTAATTATGCTGGACATTCTACAGTATTCATTTATTCAAAATGCATTTATTGCCTCATTTTTTGTTTCAGTAGTCGCCGCAATTGTAGGTTATTTTATGCTTGTTCGAGGTTTAACCTTTGCCGGACATGCCTTTTCTCATGTTGGTTTTGCTGGAGCAGCTGGTGCTGTCTGGCTGGGCATAAATCCTATTTATGGACTTCTTGCATTCACTATTGCCGCAGCAATTGGTATCGGTTCATTAGGAAAGGAACTTCGAGAACGGGATATCACTATTGGTATTATGTTTACCTTGGCATTGGCGTTTGGTGCGCTTTTTTTGTTTCTCTATACTGGTTACGCAGAAGAGGCATATAGCATTCTTTTTGGAACAATACTTGGTATCAGTGCGGTAAATGTTGTTATTACAGCATTTTTTAGTCTTTTAACTATATTAGTAGTCATTTTACTTTTCCGGCCGTTACTTTTTAGCTCATTTGATCCAGAAGTAGCAGAAGCACGAGGCGTACCAACACAAAAACTTGCAATTGTTTTCCTCATTTTAGCAGCCATTACTGTATCAGTTTCAGTACAGGTTGTAGGAGTCCTTCTTATTTTTACTCTTCTTGTCGGTCCTGCTGCAACTGCAATGAGACTTGTCAAAGGCCCTTATAAGACAATCGGACTCGCAATAACTCTAGGGCTTCTCTATAGTTGGGTTAGCATTTTTCTTGCTGCCGAAACTAATTTGCCTGTGTCTTTCTTTATTGCAACGTTATCTTTCGGAGTTTATCTGCCGGTTCGATTATTGGCAAAAACAAATATATGATTGCGTTATTACATCATCAGTTTATTCAATATGCGTTTCTATCAGGGACAATTATAGCGATAGTGTGTGCTATCGTTGGTTATTTTGTTGTTTTGAGAGCACAGGCATTTGCCGGACATGCGCTTTCACACATCGGCTTTGCAGGAGCGACTGGTGCTGCTCTTATAGGGGTAAGTTCCTTAACAGGCACATTTATTTTTACCATTCTGGCCGCTTTGGGCATGGGATTTTTAGGAAAACGAATACAAGGTCGAGACGTTGAGATCGGCATGATTCTTTCATTTGCATTAGGTCTTGGTGTTTTATTTTTAAAGTTGTATACAACCAATGCTAACGAAGCTGTAGGTATTCTCTTTGGATCAATTTTGAGCGTTACTTCTTATGATTTACTATTGAGTGTTATTTCTGCAGTTATCACACTACTTTTGCTTCTTATTATCTTTCGTCCCTTACTTTTTGCCTCAGTTGATCCAGAAGTAGCAGAGGCAAGAGGTGTTCCTGTTCAGCTACTTTCAATTGTTTTTATGATACTTCTTGCAATGACTGTGACAGAAGCAATTCTTGTAGTTGGAGTGCTGTTAGTTTTTGCACTTCTTGTAGCTCCTGCTGCCACCGCGCAGCATATTGCAAAACGGCCTTTTGCAACTATTCTCTTATCTGTAATATTGGGATTAGGGTTTACTTGGGGAGGCTTACTGCTTGCTTTGTTTTTGCATGGGCCAGCGAGCTTTTTTATTGCAGGTCTTGCATCGCTTACCTATTTATTTGCGGTTCCGGTGTATCATATAGTTTCTCCACATTTTTATATGCCATTACCTCACGAAGATCGGGAAAAATAATTTTATTTTTTTTCTATTCAGACTTACCCACGTTGCGAGTAGTGTGGTAATCGGCATCGACAGAATTAAAGCCGCACTTCCGACAAGAGTCCGTATGACTTCTTCCATAGTTGTTTCGTCATTTACCAGGAGCCACCAGGGGAGGTTGGCAGGATTAAAGGAAAAGAAAAGAAAAACCGCAAAGGAGGAGCCCGCGTAAGCAAGTACAAGTGTGTTAATCATTGAGATGATGTGTTCGCGGCCGATGTGTAACGATTTCCAAAAAAGATGTGAGAATTTTTGTTTGGGGTTTTCTGAGGCAAGAGTAAAAACCGTGATTGCTTGTGTTGTCGTAATATCATTGAGCGCGCCTAGTGTCCCGATAAGAATGCCTCCAAGAAGTAAGCCTTGGGGATTTATCAGATGCTCTGATGAAAGTTGAATAACATAATCCGAACTTTGATAACTGATGCCGATAAGATACGTTAATTGAACGGCAAAAACAGAGAGAAGTCCTGCGATAATAAGCGATGCCGCAGTGCCAATAAGGGCAACGGTTGTTTTGAGAGAAATGCCATGAGCAACGTATGTTGTTACAAAAAGAATAGCAATTGCTCCAATGATGCAAATTGTCAATGGATCGGCTCCTTTGAGAATTTGTGGAATAACATACAGAACAATAATGAGGACACTGATAGCCAAGCCGATAATCGCGCCGATTCCACGTTTGCCGACAACGGCAAAAATAAGAAGCCCAAACCCACCAATCAGCCACCATAGATTGTTGAGTCGATATGGTTCATAAATGGTGTAGTACATTTTTCCTGTCGTGTCGGGTTTGCTGTCAACTACCACGTCTGTACCGTTTTGAATCTTTTGTTGTATACCAAATGTTGCATCTGTCGAATAGCTAACTGTTACAATTTTATTTTTCTCACTGCCTTCCAGAAATTGTATTTTAAGTGTTTCGTTAAATGTTTTTGCGCCGTGAAAATTACTGAGGTTTTGATTAATTACTTGTTGTACTTTTGCTCGGTTGTATTGTTCACCGTAGTCCAATTCATCTGGTGGATCGGCATGCGTTACGTGAGGGAATAATCCGGCAAGAGAAATCAGGGAAAAAAGAATGAGTATGATCCTTAGTGTTTTTTTCATAGTTTTTGGAACCTGTGAGAATGTATTATACGCTTTTTGAGGTTTTTTCTGCAAAATAAGATGCCATAAAGGTAACAATCGGGACAACACACAAAAGCCCTGCTGTTCCGGCAACAGTGCACAGAATTTCTTCATTGAGTGTTTCGCTATTAAGAATTACCCACAGAGGATAATACGATGAATTATAAAAAAGAAAAATAAAAATTGTCAGCGATGAGCCTGCATAAGCAAGAACAAGGGTGTTGATGAGTGAGGCAATATGCTCGCGTCCAATAGCAAGACCTTTTTTAAAAAGGTGTTTGGCAGTTAAATTTTTATCCGTTTTTGCTAGCTCAAATATTGTCGTTGCTTGCGTTGTGGTGATATCATTGAGTGCTCCAAGTGTCCCGATAATAATGCCTCCGAGAAGCAGTCCTTTTACATCGATAAGATGTTGAGTACCGAAATGAATTGCGATGTCATTTTCGTCCGCGTATCCAGTGATTTGAGAAAGTTGTACGACGATAAGAGAGAGCAAAAATGTTATGAACAATGCAAGAAGTGTTGAACAAAGGGCGATGGTGGTTTGTTTGGAAAATCCATGTGCAATGTAAGTTGTTA
>Ga0265340_10000282_pt1 | contig 26669 bp, 3 predicted proteins | sample 4CB225metaG_FD_202082 | JGI IMG/M metagenome (GOLD analysis project Ga0265340, IMG submission 202082) | Rhizosphere microbial communities from Carex aquatilis grown in University of Washington, Seatle, WA, United States - 4-CB2-25 metaG | ecosystem: Host-associated > Plants > Roots > Rhizosphere...
CAGCGCCGAGTGCGGGGGGCTGGACGGCGGTGCCGGTCCGGGCGGTGCCGGTTCCGGAGCTGGCGGTTCCGGAACCGGCGGTTCCGGTGGCGTCGGTGCGGGTGGTCTCGAGCACCCGCTCGCGCAGGAAACCGGTCAGGGTGACCGGGGTCGGGTAGTCGAACACCAGGGTGGCGGGCAGTCGCAACCCGGTCAGCGCGTTCAGCCGGTTGCGCAGGTCCACCGCGGTCAGGGAATCGAAACCGAGATCCTTGAAACTGCGGGTGGTGCCGATCGTCTCCGGGGCGGAGTGACCGAGCACGGTGGCGACCTCGGCCCGGAGCAGATCGGCCAGCAGCCGGTCCTGGTCGGCCTCGGGCAGGGCGAGCAGCCGGGCGGCCAGGGACCGCCCGTCGTCCGGCTCGCGGCCGGGGACCGGCTGGGCCGGAACCCGGACGAGTTCGCGCAGCAGAGCCGGTAGCTGCCCGGAGCGGGCCTGACCGCGCAGCGCCGCCAGGTCGAGCCGGGCCGGCACCAGCGCCGGAGCCTGGGTCGCCAGGGCCGCGTCGAACAGGGCCAGACCCTGCTCGGTGGCCAGGGTGGTGACTCCGCTGCGGCTCATCCGGGCCCGGTCGGTCGCGCTCAGGTGCCCGGTCATACCGCTGTCCTGAGCCCACAGGCCCCAGCCCAGTGAGGTGGCCGGAAGACCTTCGCTGTGCCGCTGCCGGGCCAGGGCGTCGAGGAAGGCGTTGGCGGCGGCATAGTTGGCCTGCCCGGGGGTGCCCAGGGTGGCCGCGACCGAGGAGAACAACACGAACGCCGACAGTGGAAGGCGCGCGGTGAGCTCGTGCAGGTTCCAGCCGGCGTCCAGTTTCGGGCGGAGCACGGCGTCCAGGCGCTCGGTGGACTGCCCGGTGAACACGCCGTCGTCGATCACCCCGGCGGTGTGCACGACCGCGGTCAGCGGATGCTCGTCCGGGACGGACGCGAGCAGCCGCACCAGCGCCGGGGCGTCGGCCACGTCACAGCCGGTGACCCGTACGTCGGCCCCGGCCGCGGTCAGGTCCGCGACCAGTTCCCGGCTGCCGGTGGTGTCCGGGCCGCGGCGGCCGACCAGCAGGAGATGACGGACGCCGTGGGTGGCGACCAGGTGCCGGGCAATAAGTGATCCGAGCATGCCCAGTCCACCGGTGATCAGCACGGTGCCTTCCGGCCCGAACGCCGCGGTGCCGGCCGGGGACGACAGCGCGCTGAAGGAGGTCAGCCGCGGCCGGTAGCCGCGGCCTGCGCGTACGGCCAGTTGCGGTTCATCACTGGTCAGGGCGGCCGGCAGCGCTCGCGCCGAGCCGGCCTGGCCGTCGAGATCGAGCAGCACGATCCGGCCCGGATGCTCGGCCTGGGCGCAGCGCAGCAACCCCCAGACCGTGGCGGCGGCCAGGTCCACACTTTCCCCTGAGCCACTTTCCTGGGGGCCGCTCTCGCCCGGGGTGGCCTCGACGGCGCCGCGGGTCAGCAGCACCAGCCGTGAGGTCCCGAGCCGCTCCTGGCGCAGCCAGATCTGGGTCAGGGCCAGCGCCGCGCCGGTTGCCGCCCGCACCCGTTGCGGGACTTCAGCGGTGCCGGTGGCCTCGCCCGGGGCACCGGCGGCGTCCGGTTCGGTGGCGTCCGGTTCGGTGGCGTCCGGCCCGGGGGCACCGACGGCGAAGACCAGGTCCGGAACCGTCGCCCCGGCGGCCAGGGCGGCGATCAGGTCGGCCGGCGTCCGATAGCCGTCGGCCTCCGGGTTGATCGCGCGGACCTGATCGATCAGCGGGCCGGCCCCGAGGGTCGCCCAGCGCTGGGCCGGTGGCAGGGATTCCGGGACCGGGATCGGGGCCCAGGTCACGGCGTACAGCGGGGCCGTGGCCGAGGCCGCGGCGAGCTGCCCGGCCGCGACCGGCCGGAAAGCCACCCCGTCGAGGGCCGCCACCGGCGTCCCGGTCGGGTCGGCCGCGGTCAGCCGGATGGTGTTCGGGCCGGTCGGCTCGAGCAGCACCTTCAGTTCGGTGTGACCGGCCGAGCTCAGCCGGACCCCGCTGAACGAGAACGGCAGCAGCGGCCGGTCCAGGCCGGCCAGATCCGCGGTGATCGGATGCAGGGCCGCATCGATCAGCGCCGGGTGCAGACCGAACGCGGCGGCGTCGCCCTGCTGGGCCGCGGGCAGCCGGACCTGGGCCAGAATCCGGTCACCGAGTCGCCAGGCCGCCCGGAGCCCGCGGAACGCCGGTCCGTACTCGTACCCGAGCTCGCTCAGCCGGTCGTACAGCTCGGTCAGGTCGATCGGGGTCGCCGTGGCCGGCGGCCAGACCTCGGTCAGCACCGCGGCGCTCGAAGCCGCCGTCCCGGCCGGACCGGCGTGGCCGAGCAGGCCGCTGGCGTGCCTGGTCCACGGTCGCTCCGGACCTGACCCGGAACTGCCTGACCCGGAACTGCCTGACCCGGAACTGCCTGACCCGGAACTGCCTGACCCGGAACTGGACGGCCGCGAGTACACCTCCACCGGATGCCGCCCGGAGCTGTCCGCCTCGCCGGCCAGCACCTGGAGCTCCACCCCGTCGGCTGCCGGCAGCACCAGCGGGGCGTGCAGGGTCAGCTCCTCGACCTGGTCGCAGGCCACGAGCTGGGCGGCCCGCAGGGCGAGCTCGAGCAGGCCGGTACCGGGAACCAGCACCGTGCCGGTGACGGCGTGATCGGCCAGCCAGGGATGGGTGTGGACCGAAAGCCGGCCATTGAGAATCGATCCGTGCCCGTCGGCCAGGGCGACCGTGGCCGCCAGCAGCGGGTGGCCGGCCTGGGTCAGCCCGGCCGCGCTCACATCGGCCCGGGGCGCGGCGTCCAGCCAGTACCGCTGCCGCTGGAAGGCGTAGCTGGGCAGGTCCACCCGGCGGCGGGCCGATCCGGCCGACGATCCGGTGAACGATCCGGTGAACGATCCGGTGAACACAGCCGGCCAGTTCACCGTGGTGCCGCCGACATGCACCTGGGCCAGGGAGAGCAGGATGCGCTCGCGGTCGCGGTCCTGCCGTCGCAGCGTGCCGACCACGGTCGCGTTCGCGCCCACGTCGTCGATGGTTTCCTGGATCCCCATGGTCAGCACCGGGTGCGGGCTGGACTCGATGAAGGTGCCGTGACCGTCGGCCAGCAGGGCCCGGGTGGCCTGCTCGAACTGGACGGTCCCGCGCAGGTTCCGGTACCAGTAGCCAGTGTCCAGTTCGATGGTGTCCAGCCGGGTTCCGGTCACCGTGGAGTAGAACGCGACCGGTGCCGACCGGGGGGTGATCCCGGCCAGCAACTCGTGCATCTTGTCGCGGATCGCTTCCACGTGCGGGGAGTGCGAGGCGAAGTCGACCGGGATCTGGCGGGCCCGGACGTTCTCGGCCTGGAACTGGGTGAGCAGGTCGGCCAGCACGTCCGGGTCCCCGGACAGCACGGTGCTGGCCGGCCCGTTGACGGCGGCGACCCACAGTTTCCCCGGATGGGCCTCGATCCGGGGAAGGAGCTGGGCGGCGGGCAGCGGCACCGACATCATGCCGCCCTGACCGGCCAGGTCGGCCAGGGCCTGAGCCCGCAGGGCGACCACCCGGGCGGCGTCGGGCAGGTCGAGAGCCCCGGCCACGCAGGCGGCGGCGATCTCCCCCTGAGAATGACCGACCACCGCCGCGGGCTCGACACCGTGACTGCGCCAGAGTTCGGCCAGCGCGACCATCACCGCGAACAGGGCCGGCTGGACGACGTCGACCCGGTCCAGCCAGCCGTCCTGCGCCGGCGCGCGCAGCACGTCCAGCAACGACCAGTCCGTGTACGGGGCCAGCGCGTCGGCGCATTCGCCGAGCCGTTTGGCGAAGATCGGGGAGGAGTCCAGCAGGTCCAGGGCCATCCCCACGGACTGGGTGCCCTGACCGGGGAAGACGAAGACCACCGGACCGGGCTCGGCGCCCGCCCCGCGGATCAGACCCGGGGCCGGCACCCCGGCGATCAACTGGTCCAGGTTCTGCAGCATTCCCTCCCGGTCGCTGCCGAGCAGGACGGCGCGGTGGCTGAGGGTGGCCCGCCCGGTGGCCAGGGCCAGCCCGACCTCGGCCAGGCCGAGGTCGGGGCGGGTGTCGAGATGCTCCCGGAGCCGGTCGGCCTGCGCCCGCAGCGCCGCGTCGGTGTGCCCCGAAAGCACCCAGGCCAGCGGGGCGTCCGGCTCGCTGCCCGACCCGGCCGGGAGGGGAAGGTCGTCAGCCGGGTCGGGCGGAGCCTGCTCGAGGATGACGTGGGCGTTGGTCCCGCTGATCCCGAAGGCGGAGACGCCGGCCCGGCGCGGCCGGTCCGCGGCCGGCCAGGGCACCGGCTCGGTCAGCAGCGACACCGCGCCGGCCGACCAGTCCACGTGGGTCGAGGGGACATCCACGTGCAGGGTCCGGGGCAGCAACTCGTGGCCCAGCGCCAGCACCATCTTGATCGCGCCGCCGATCCCGGCGGCGGCCTGGGCGTGCCCGAGGTTGGCTTTCAGCGAGCCGAGCCACAGCGGCTGATCGCCGGCCCGATGCTGACCGTAGGTGGCGATCAGGGCCTCGGCCTCGATCGGGTCGCCCAGGGCGGTGCCGGTGCCGTGGGCCTCGACCGCGTCGACGTCGGCCGGGGTGAGCCCGGCATTGGCCAGGGCCTGCCGGATCACCCGTTGCTGGGACGGCCCGCTCGGGGCGGCCAGGCCGTTGCTGGCCCCGTCGGAGTTCACCGCCGACCCGGCGATCACCGCGAGCACGGTGTGGTCGTGGCGTCGGGCGTGCGACAGTCGCTCCAGGACCATCACGCCGGAACCCTCGGCCCAGCCGGTGCCGTCGGCGTCGGCGCCGAACGCCTTGCAGCGCCCGTCCGCGGCCAGCCCGTGCTGCCGGCTGAACTCGACGAACATCCCCGGGCCGGACATCACCGTGACCCCGCCGGCCAGGGCCAGTTCGCATTCGCCCTGCCGGAGCGCCTGGGCGGCCAGGTGCAGGGCGACCAGCGAGGAGGAGCAGGCGGTATCGATGGTGATCGCCGGCCCTTCCAGGCCGAGGGTGTAGGCGACCCGGCCGGAGATCACACTGGTGGTCTGTCCGGTGAGCAGGTAGCCCTCGACCTCGGCCGGGGCCTGGTGCAGCCGGGGCCCGTAGTCCTGCGCGATCGCGCCGGCGAACACCCCGGTCCGGCTGCCGCGCAGCGAGCTGGGATCGATTCCGGCCCGTTCCAGGGCCTCCCAGGAGGTTTCCAGAAGTAGCCGCTGCTGTGGGTCCATCGCCCCGGCCTCGCGGGGGCTGATGCCGAAGAATTCGGGGTCGAACCGATCGGCGTCGTACAGGAACCCGCCGGCCCGGGTGTAGCTGGTGCCCGGCCCTGCGGTGTCGGCGTCCGGGTCGTACAGGTCGTCCAGGTCCCAGCCGCGGTTGGTCGGGAAGTCACCGATCGCGTCCGCGCCGCCGGCCACGAGCTGCCACAGGTCCTCCGGGGTCCGTACCCCGCCCGGGTAATGGCAGGCCAGGCCGACCACGGCGATCGGGTCGTCGACCGGGAACCGGTCGCTCACCGGGGCCCCGTCGCTCACCGGCCGTCCGTCGCTCACCGGCGGCCCGTCGCCGCGCAGCGTGGTCCGCAGGTGCCGGGCCAGGGTGATCGGTGTGGGGTAGCTGAACAGCAGGGTGGCCGGCAGCCGCAGCCCGGTCGCGCCGGCCAGCCGGGTGCGCAGCTCGCCCGAGGTCAGCGAGTCGAAACCGAGATCCTTGAAGGTCCGGTCCGGATCGACGGCGTCCGGGGTGACGTGGCCCAGCACGAGAGCCACGCTCAGCCGGACCAGTTCCAGCAGCCGGCGTTCCTGCTCGGCCGCGGGCCGGCCGGCCAGCCCCGCGATCGAGGGCAGCAGGTCGTCCTGGTCGTTCTGGTCGTTCTCGGCCAGGCCCTGGGCCGGGTCCTGGATCGAGCCCTGGATCGGGCCCTGGGCCGGGTTGGATGTCCGGGCTGCCGGTAGCCAGTAGCTCGCGCGCTGGAAGGCGTAGGTCGGTAGCGGTACCCGGACGCCTCCGACCCCGGCCAGCAACCGGCGCCAGTCCACTCGACCCCCGCCGACGTGCACCTGGGCCAGCGAATCGAGGAACCGTTGTGCGCCCCCGTCGTCCCGGCGCAACGTGCCCACGCACAGACCCGGATCGCCGCCGGTCACATCGGCGACGGTTTCCTGGATCCCGGCCGTGAGCACCGGATGGGGGCTGGCCTCGACGAAGAGCCGGTGACCGGCCTGGGCCAGGGCCCGGACGACGGGCTCGAGCTGGACCGGCTCGCGCAGGTTGCGGTACCAGTACCCGGCGTCCAGGGCCGAGGTGTCCAGCGGCCCTCCGGTCACGGTCGAGCAGAAGGTCAGCTCGCCGGCCTGCCAGTTGACCGGTGTCAGCTCCTCCAGCAGGTGCTGACGGATGCTCTCGACCTGCCGTGAATGCGAGGCGTACTCGACCTGGACCCGGCGGGCCCGGACGTCCTGCGCCTGGTACCGGGCCACCAGTTCGTCGATCACCTCGGCGTCGCCGGAGATCACGGTGGCGGCCGGGCCGTTCACGACCGCGATGTTCACCCGCTCACCCCAGCCGGCCAGGCGCTCGCGGACGGTGGCGGCCGGCAACGGAATGGAGGCCATCGCGCCGCGGCCCGTGATCGCGGCCAGCGCCCGGCTGCGCCGCACGACGATCCGGGTGGCCTCGGTCAGGCTCAGCGCGCCGCAGACGTGGGCGGCGGCGATCTCGCCCTGGGAGTGCCCGATCACGGCGACCGGTTTGAGACCGGCCGCCTGCCAGAGCCGGGCCAGGGACACCATGACCGCGAACAGGGCCGGCTGGACGACGTCGTCCCGGTCCAGTCCCGGGGCCCCGTCGGTGCCGCCCAGCACGTCCAGGAGGGACCATCCGGCCTGCTCGGACAGGACGTCCGCGCAGGCCCGCAGCTCCTGCGCGAAAACCGGTGAGCAGTCCATCAGGTCCAGGGCCATACCCGCCCACTGGGAGCCCTGGCCCGGGAACACCAGGACAACCTCGGGGCCGGCGGTGGCCTTGCCCTGAATGACGTTGGCCGCGGGCCGGCCCTCGGCCAGTGCGTCGAGCCCGGCGCCGAGCTCGGCGTGGTCGCGGGCCAGCACGACCCCCCGGTACGGGAGCGTGCTGCGGGTGGTGGCCAGGGAGAAGGCCAGATCCGGCAGGTGCAGTTCCGGGTGCCGGGTCAGGTGCCCGGCCAGCCGGCGGGCCTGCGCCCGCAACGCGGGCAGGCTGCGGGCGCTGACCGGGAAGGGCAGCAGGGGCGCGTCGGCCGGGGGCGGGCAGTAGACCCCGGCCGCGGGGCGGCTGCCCTCCGGGCGGGCCGGCTCCAGGCTCGGCACCGGCCGGCTCGGGGTCTCGCTCAGGACGAGATGGCAGTTCGTTCCGCCCATCCCGAAGGCGCTCACCCCGGCCACCAGCGGACGGTCGGGGGCGGGCCAGGAACTCAGCTCCTGTGACACCCGAAGCCGCAGTCCGGCCAGGTCGATGCCGGGGTTGGGGGAGCGGTAGTTCAGGCTCGGGGGGATCTGCCGGTGCCGGACGCACAGTGCGGTCTTGATCAGACCGACGATGCCGGCGGCCGACTCCAGGTGGCCCACATTGGTCTTCGCCGAACCCACCAGCACGGCGGGTTCCTGATCGCCGCGGGTCGCGCCCAGGGCCGTGCCCAGCGCGGCGGCCTCGATCGGATCGCCGACCGGGGTTCCGGTGCCGTGCAGTTCCACGTACTGCACCCGGCCGGCCGGGATCCCGGCGTTCCGGTAGGCCAGTTCGATCACGTCGGTCTGGGCCGCCCGGTCGGGTACGACCAGGCCGTCGCAGGCCCCGTCGTTGTTCACGGCACTGCCGAGGATCGAGCAGTAGATCGGATCGCCGTCGCGCCGGGCCGCAGCCAGCGGTTTCAGCACCACCACCCCGCCGCCCTCGCCCCGGACGAAGCCGTTGGCCCGCGCGTCGAAGGTGAAGCAGGCCCCGTCCGGTGACAGGCCACCGAACCGGTCCGCGCTCATCGCGCTCTCCGGAAGCAGGTTCAGGTTGACCGCTCCGGCCAGCGCCAGCGTGGATTCCCCCCGGCGCAGGCTCTGGCAGGCCAGGTGCACCCCGACCAGGGCCGAGGCCTGGGCCGCGTCCACGGTCAGGCTGGGACCGCGCAATCCCAGCAGGTACGACATCCGGTTGGCGATCAGCCCGCGATGGATGCCGGTGAAGGTGTGCTGGGTGATCGCCTGCTGCCCGCGCTGGTGCAGCAGCGCGGCATAGTCGTCCCGGCTGACTCCGACGAAGACGCCGGCCCGGCTGCCACGCAGGTCCTCGGCGCGAATCCCGGCGTCCTCCATGGCTTCCCAGCCCAGCTCGAGCATCAGCCGCTGCTGTGGGTCCATCGCGCTCGCCTCGCGCGGGGAGATCCCGAAGAACCCGGCGTCGAAACCGTCGACCCGGTCGAGGAATCCACCGGCGTCGGCCCCAGAACCGGCCGGTCGTCCGCCGTCCCCGGTCAGGGAACCCGGAAGCCAGCGATCGGCGGGCACCTGGGTGACGGCGCTGACGCCGTCGCACAGCAGTCGCCAGAAGGCGTCCAGGTTCGGGGCCTGGGGCAGCCGGCAGGACATTCCGATGACGGCGATGGCGCCGTCCGCCGGGTCGGCGCTGTCGCCCGGTCGATCGTCAGGCCCACTGGTCATCCGGCTTAGAACCTCCTATGTCTTGCGGGTTTCCACGGCAGCCACCGCGTGAGCGGGGCACGGCCGAGGTGGCCGGCAGCAGTAAGGGCGGCCTTGCTCTGTCGAAGGCGAGATGCTCCGTCGAGGGCGAGGCCGGGCCAGGCAGCTTCGCGGTTTGCGGTCCCGGACGGCATGAAGGTACCTCAGATATCCATTTCCGACTACTAAGGCCGGTGTTTTCGATAGAATAAACGGAAAGTCTCACGGAAACCACTCCGGTGTTTCCGGCGAGGTAGCTCGGCGTTCACAAATCGTTTGAGTCGATCACGGAAGTTGTTTTACGCTGAGGTGCCCGAGAGTCACTGTGGGTGCACTATCCGGAATATTTTTGTTAGCCACGATCAATATTCGGCCGATCGGCTACTGAACGCCCGGTCAGACGCTTTTACGAGCATCGGCCAGGTATGGACTTTCGGGCAAACCTGGCTGGGATTTTTGGCCGGACTTGGGTAGGACTTTCAGCCGGATCAAGCCGGGACTTTCGACCTTGTCCAATAGGGCCTTTTGGCCGTCCCCGAAACGGCGAAGAATCCGATATTTAGCCGGCCGCCGCTCTCGCCGGCGCCGGTCCGAGGTTGAGCTGTTCCTGAGACTCCACCAATGATGTTCAGTAGCAGTAGTTTTCGCTCGAACCTGGGAAAGCTCTGAGATTGTCACGGGTCTTACGCCCGATTGTCGCCGACCGAGGAAATGTGATCCCCGAGCCGGCTCCAATGCGCCGATCCGACGTCCGGTATGGGGGGATTCCGGGGTCGGGAAATCGCCGAGACCGGTCCGGGACGATTGCCGCGGTTTGGATGACTTGCTAGCTTGTCGGCATGGGACAAGAAGTCTCCAGGCAAGTTTCTGTTACTCCACCACCCCAGCTTTCGGCTCCTGATCTGGTCATACCCCCTCGCCTCCGGCGTCGGCACGGTCCCGATAGTGGCTCCGGTCTGCAGCGATGGGGTCAATTCGTGGCGCGCCATGCCATATTGATGCTTGTGCTCTGGGTAATTCTGCTGCCCCTGGCGATATGGGGGGTGGGGAGATTCACCGCGTCCCTGGTCACGGGTGACGTGGCGGTCGACGGTTCGCAGTCCCAGCAGGCGGCCGATCTCATCCACCGGCGGTTCCCGAATCTGCCCCCCGAGACCGACATGGCCGTGCTGCATTCGGACACCCTGAAATACGGTGCGCCGGCTTTCCGCACCCAGATCGCGAAGACGGTTACCCGGTTCACGGCGGTGTCCGGGGTCACCGCGGTCACCGATCCGGCCACCGATCCGGCCGGATACGTGTCTGCCGATCGCCATACCGTGCTGGTGCCGATCGCCATCCGCGGCGACGCGGGCGCGCGCCAGAAGCTCGCCGACACCCTGAAAACGGTTGCTGGACAGGAGTCTTCCGCCCAGATCGGGATTCAGGTCACCGGCACCTCGCCGATCAGCGCGGCCAGCATCGTGCAGTCCAACCACGAGGTGTCCCGGTCGGACTCGATCGCCCTGCCGGTCGCCGCGGTGGTGCTGGTGATCGCGTTCGGATCCTTCCTGGCGGCGCTTCTCCCGCTGGCGCTCGGCGGGATCGCCATGGTCACGGCCTTCGGGCTGCTCGGTGCCCTCAGCCAGTTCATGTCCTTCGACGTGTTCACCCGCACCGCGGTGGCCATGCTGAGCATCGCCCTGGGCATCGACTACGCGCTGCTGATGATCACCCGCTTCCGGGAGGAGCTGGCGGCCGAGCCCGTGCTGGACCGGCCCGGCGTGGTCCGGGCCGTCGGTCGCACGGTCGCGACCGCCGGCCACGCCGTGGCCTTCTCCGCCACGGCCGTGATGGTTTCGCTCAGCGGGCTGTTTCTGGTGCGAACCCCGAGGGTGCGCGGGATGGCCTTCGGGACGATCTCCGCAGTGGCCTCGATGCTGGTTCTCGCCCTCACCCTGCTGCCGGCGGTGCTGTCGCTGCTCGGTCCCCGGATCAACGCGCTGGCCCTGCCCTGGGCCCGCCGGACTCTGGCCCACCCGGATCTCGAGCACTCGGTCTGGGCCCGGATCGCCGACTTCTCGCTGCGCCGGCCGCTGGCCGTGGTGGCGGTCTGCCTGGTCGTCCTGCTCGGCCTGGCCTGGCCCGCGATGGCCCTGCGTTACGGCGTCGCCGACCAGGTCGGATCCGTGGCCGACACCGCCGCCGGGCGTGGTTACGACCTGATGGCCAAGAACTTTCCGGCCGGTACGACCTCTCCCGTCCAGCTCGTCGTTGCCCGCTCCCGGGGCACGTTCGACGGTAGCGATCTGAACACCATCGCCCGGATCTCGGCCACCATGGCCAGCGATCCGCAGGCCGCCGCGGTCAGCTCGGTGACCACCGTGCTCGATCAGAATTTCGGCGGCCACGACCCGGCCCGGCTGGGGGCGGCCCGCCTGCAGGCCGGCGCCGTCACCCTGGGCGGCCTGATCAACCCGGCCGGCAATGCCGCGGTCGTGTCGGTCACCCCGCGCAACGGGGTCTCCTCCTCCGGTACCTCGGGACTGGTCGACCGGATGCGGGCCCGGGCCCACGCCACCGCGGCCTCCTCCGGGCTCACGATGCTGGTCGGCGGCTCGCCGGCCCTGATCGTGGACAGTGCGGCCGAGAACAGCCGGGCCACCCCCCTGGTGATCGCGGCCGTGCTGGCGGCGGCGGCGGTGGTTCTGCTGGTGGCGTTCCGGTCCCTGCTGCTGCCGATCAAGGCCGTGCTGATGAATCTCCTCACCGTGGCCGCGGCCTTCGGCGCCATGGTGCTGGTATTCCAGCAGGGCCACGGGGCGGCGATGCTGGGCCTGAACCACGACGGTTTCATCCAGGTATTCGTTCCATTGATCACTTTCACCCTCGTGTTCGGTCTGTCGATGGACTACGAGGTATTCATGCTCACCCGCATGCAGGAGGCTTGGCGGGCCACCGGCGACAACGTTGTCGCTGTCCGGACCGGAATTGTCCACACCGCGCGCGTGATTACCGCCGCCGCGGCCATCATGGTCGCGGTGTTCGGATCCTTCACCCTGGCCAGTGTCACCGACGTCCAGCAGATGGGTTTCATGCTTGCCCTGGCGGTTCTCATCGACGCCAGCATCGTGCGGCTCTTCCTGGTCCCGGCCCTGATGCGGCTGATGGGACGCTGGAACTGGTGGTTCCCCGGACGTTCGTGAAACGTTCTGGAATTCGATTATGAATCAGGTTTCCTTGAATTCTGTCAGGCGATATCGCCGGTTTGGAGAAGACGGAAACCGGCTGCTCTCCGGTCGGTTCAAGGTCAGGTAGTGCAAAAGTAAAATTTGCGCCCTGTTGGTTGAAAAGGTATATCCGCTCGAGTAAGTTCATGAATGCACAGCAGGTGAGACATGTCCAGGTCTATGGGCATGGGTGAATTCGCTGTGCCCAAAGAATGTTCGTTCGCGCCCTGACGCAACCCGAAACCTCTGGGAGCACCGGTCATGCGGTCCAATAACCAAGCGCACGTAGCCGAGACACTCGTGGATCATTTCCACTCCGTGTTATCGGCCCGGCCGGACGCGCTTGCCTTCCAGTACTTCAGCAACGGTGAGGGGACGTCGGTCACCACGCTCGGCAACGCCGAGCTGGACCGGCGGGCCCAGGCCCTGGCAGCCACGATGCGGTCCCGGGTCGCGGTCGGGGAACGGGCCCTGATCGTCTGCCCGCCGGGCCTGGACTACGTGGTCTCCTTCTTCGCCTGCCTGTACGCCGGCGTGATCGCGGTTCCGGTCTACCCGCCGAATCCGGCCCTGCTGAAGCGCACCCTGCCCCGGTTGGTGGGGATCGTCGCCGATGCCACCCCGGCGGTCGTGCTGGCACCGTTATCGATCACCTCGTCGGTGGGTGAGATGATCGAATACTCGCCCCAGCTCGGCGAACTGCTCTGGCTGGCGGTCGACGAGGTGAGCCTGGACGCGGCCCAGAACTGGACCCATCCGGGCACCAGGGGCGGCGACATCGCCTTCCTGCAGTACACCTCCGGCTCGACCGGCCAGCCGAAAGGGGTGATGGTCACCCACGCGAATCTGATCCACAACCTTCGGGCCATGAACGAGATCCTCTGGTCCGAGGAAGAGTATCCGGCCCGGCACATGGTCACCTGGTTGCCGCCTTATCACGACATGGGACTGATCGGTGGGTTGCTGCTGCCGGCCTACAACGGGTATTCGGCGACGGTGATGTCCCCGCTGTCCTTCCTGAAGCGCCCGGCCCGCTGGCTGAAGGCGGTCTCGGACTGCCGGGCCACGATCAGTGGTGGCCCGAACTTCGCCTACGAGCTGTGTGTAGACAAGATCTCCGCCGCCGAACGCGAAGGTCTCGACCTGAGCTCCTGGAAGGTGGCGTTCAACGGGGCCGAGCCGGTCCGCCCGCTCACCCTCGACCGGTTCGAGAACGCTTTTCGGGAGCAGGGTTTCATCCGGAGTGGGCACTTTCCCACCTATGGTCACGCCGAGGGCACCCTGATGGCCTCCGGCGGGCACCGGTCCGCGGCCGGTGGCCGGCTCGAGCCCGTGGTCCGGGCTCTGGACGCGCAGGCCCTGGCCGCGAACCGCGCCGTCGAGGCCGGTTCCGAAGCGGGAGCGGCCCACGGCGTCACCCTGAACGTCGGCTGCGGGCGCTCGTTGCCCGGGCAAGAGCTCCTGGTGGTTGATCCGGACACCCTGACCCGGCTGCCGGACGGCCGGGTCGGCGAGATCTGGATGAGCGGTCCCAGCGTGGCCAGCGGCTACTGGCAGCACCCCGAGGCCACCCGGGAGACCTTCTCGGCCCGGCTGACCGACACCGGGGAAGGCCCGTACCTGCGCACCGGCGATCTCGGATTTCTCAGCGACGGTGAGCTTTTCGTCACCGGCCGGCGTAAAGACCTGATCATTGTCGCGGGCCGGAACCACTACCCCCAGGACATCGAGGCATCGGTCGAAGACAGCGATCCGGCCCTGCGCCGGGGCTGCGGGGTCGCCTGCTCGCTGGAGACCGACGGCCAGGAACGGCTGCTCATCGTCTACGAAGTGATGGGGAACCCGGAGCCGGCCGAGGTCGATCGCATCGTCACCGCGATCCGGGCCGCCGTCGGGCAGGACCACGACCTCCAGGTCCACGAGATCGTGCTGGTCCGGCGCGGCTCGGTGCCCAAGACCTCGAGCGGGAAGCTGCAGCGCTCGGCCTGCCGGGCCGCCTTCCTCGACGGCAGCTTGCGGACAGTGGCTCGGTGGAGCGACTCGCCGCCCGCCCCGGCGCCGGTCGTGACCATCCCGGAACCGGCGGCGGTGCCGGCGGTGCCGGCGGTGCCGGTGGCCGCCCCGGTGGCCTCGATGGCTGTTCCGGCAGTGTCGGTGGCTGTTCCGGCGGTGTCGGTGGCTGTTCCGGCGGTGTCGGTGGTGGCCGAGGAGATCGAGAACTGGCTGTGCCAGGAGGTGGCCGGCCGGGGCCGGATCGATCCCCGGCAGCTCGATCCCCGGCAGCCGATCGCCGGTTACGGGCTGGGCTCGCTGCAATTGGTCGGTATCGTCGGTGATCTTGAACGACGGCTGGGGCGCGAGCTTCCGGCCACCCTGCTCTGGGAATATCCGACCATCGCGGCGCTGGCCGGCTACCTGGCTTCGGTGCCCGCCGGCGCCGCGTCGACGGCCACAGCGACGTCGACGGCGACGGTGACGGCCCGGCCGGAGTCGAACGCCACCGAACCGGTCGCCATCATCGGGATCGGCTGCCGCTTCCCCGGCGGGGCCGACGGCCCGGAAGGCTACTGGGAACTCCTGACCGAAGGCCGGGACGCGGTCACCCGGGTACCGCCCGACCGCTGGCCGGTCGCCGACTTCCTCGACCCCGACCCGAGTGTCCCCGGCAAGACCACCACCGGCTGGGGCGGTTTCATCGAGCGGGTCGACGCTTTCGACCCGCACTTCTTCGGGATCTCACCGCGTGAGGCCGCCCGGATGGACCCGCAGCAGCGGCTCCTCGCGGAGGTGGCCTGGGAGGCCCTCGAGGACGCCGGGGTGGGCGGCGACCAGCTCGCCGGTTCCCGGACCGGCGTGTTCGTCGGGATCGCGACCCACGACTTCGCCCAGCAGCAACTCCAGGACCTGGCCCGGATCGACGCCTTCACCGGCACCGGAAACGCCTTCAGCATCGCCGCGAACCGGCTCTCGTACCTGTTCGACCTGCACGGGCCCAGCCTGGCCGTCGATACCGCCTGCTCCTCGTCGCTGGTATCGGTGCACCTGGCCTGCCGGAGCCTGACCCAGGGCGAATGCTCGATGGCCATCGCCGGCGGCGTCAACCTGATTCTCTCCCCGGCCCTGGCCATCAACTTCAGCAAGGCCGGGGCGATGGCGGCCGACGGGCGCTGCAAGTCCTTCGACGCGCGGGCCGACGGGTACGTCCGGGCCGAGGGCGCCGGTGTTGTCATCCTCAAACCGCTCAGCCGCGCGCTCGCCGACGGGGACCGGATCTACGCCACCGTCCTCGGCAGCGCGGTCAACCAGGACGGGCGCACGAACGGCCTGATGGCGCCCAACCCGCACGCCCAGGAGGCGGTGCTGCGGGAGGCCTACCGCAGCGCGGACGTGTCCCCGGAGCAGGTGCAGTACGTCGAGGCGCACGGCACCGGGACCCTGCTCGGAGACCCGATCGAGGCCAAGGCGCTGGCCGCGGTCGTCTCGGCCGGCCGGAACCCGGCCCGGCCCTGCCTGATCGGCTCGGCGAAGTCGAACCTGGGCCACCTGGAGGCCGCCGCCGGCGTCGCCGGGCTGATCAAGGTGGCGCTGATGCTGCGGCACAAGACAATCCCGGCCAGCCTGCACTACCAGAACCCGAACCCGCACATCCCCTTCGGGGAGCTCGCCCTGGAAGTGGCCGATTCGCCGCGGGCCTGGCCCGGCTGGGCGGGCACGGCGCTGGCCGGGGTCAGCTCGTTCGGTTTCGGCGGCACCAACGCCCACCTCGTGCTGAGGGAGGAGACCGGGACCGGACCCGGCCCGGACCCGCGTCGGCGCCCCGGCCAGGACCAGGCCGAGGTGCTGACCCTCTCGGCCCGCAGCGAGCAGAGCCTGCGCGAGCTCGCCGCCCGGTACGAGAGCCGGCTGGCCGGGGCGGGAGCTGGGCTGAGCCCGGCCGGCCTGTGTTTCGCCGCCGCGGTCCGGCGGGAGCACCACGAGCACCGGCTGGCCTGTGTCGGCAGCTCCCTCGACGAACTGCGGGCCGGCCTGGACGCCTTCGCCCGGTCGCAGGACCGGGCCGGGCTCTCGTCCGGGCCCCGGCGACTGGGCCGGCACCCGAAACCGGTCTTCGTGTTCTCCGGTCAGGGCCCGCGCTGGTGGCCGCTGAGCGCCGACCTGCTCCGGAACGAGCCGGTGTTCGCGGCGGTGATCGAGCAGTGCGACGGCCTGCTGCGCCGTTTCACCGACTGGTCCCTGCTCGAGCAACTGACCGTCGAGGCCGACATCTCCCGGCTGGCCGACCCGGCCGTCGGCCAGCCGGCCCTGTGCGCGGTCCAGGTGGCCCTGGCCGCGTTGTGGCGCTCCTGGGGTCTGGAACCGGCGGCGGTCGTCGGGCACAGCGTCGGCGAGATCGCCGCGGCTCAGGTGTCCGGCGCCCTCGACCTGGCCGACGCGCTGTGGGTGGCCTGGCAGCGCGGCCTGGCCATCCGGTCGGCGGTCGGCGGTGGCCGGATGGCCGTTCTGGGCCTGCCCTTCGACCAGGCCGAGCAGCTCCTGGCCCGCCGGGATCCCGGACTGGTGTGGGTGTCGGCGAGCAACGGCCCGACCTCGACCGTGTTGTCCGGTGAGACCACGGCGATGGAGCACCTGAGCGAGGTCCTCACCGCCGAGGGCATCTTCTGCCGGTTGCTGGAATCGGTCACCTTCGGGTCGCACAGCCCGCTGATGGAGCCGCTGCTGCCGGAACTCACCGCGGCCCTGACCGGGCTGGTGGCCCGGTCCGGCTCGATCCCGATGATGTCGACCGTCAGCGCCGAACTCGTCGACGGCGCCGACCTCGGGGCCGGCTACTGGGCCGCGAACCTGCGCCGCCCGGTGCTTTTCGACCAGGCGGTGACCCGGCTGGCCGGTTCCGGCCACGACCTGTTCATCGAGATCTCGCCGCACCCCATGCTGGCCAACGCCGTCACCGAGCGGCTGAGCGCGGCCGGGGAAGCGGACGGCGCCGAGCCGGCCGGGGTGGTGGTTTCCTCGATGCATCGGGACGAGCCGGGCCGCACGACCATGCTGGCCGCGCTCGGCCGGCTGTACAGCGCCGGCTTCGGGGTCGACTGGCGCCGGCTCTACGGCCCGTCCGGCCCGATGGTCGACCTGCCGTCCTACCCCTGGCAGCGGGAGCGTTGCTGGGCCGACGACGAGTACGGCCGGCCGCGGCGGACGGCGAAGGCCGGTCACCCGCTGCTGGACACCTTCGTCCGGTCGGCGGCCGAGCCGAAGGCGTACCACTGGGCGGCCCAGGTCGACCTGACCGGGTTCCCGTATCTGCGTGATCATCGCGTGGCCGCGACCGCGGTGCTGCCGACCAGCCTGATCCTGGACGTCGCGCTGGCCGCGGCCCGGCAGGCCGCCGGCACCGACCGGCTGGTCCTCGAGGACATCCGGCTGATCCGGATGACCACGCTGGAGGAGACCGCCCCGGCGGCGACCGTGCAGGTCGTGCTCGTGCCCGAGACGGCCGGGGCCGGGTCGTTCCGGCTCTTCACCCGCGGCGGCGACGAAGCCGGGGTGGACGGCTGGACCGAGGCGGCGACCGGCCGGTTCCGGGTCCCGGAAACGGATCCCACTCCCAGCGACCGGGACACACCGGACCCCGGGCCGGCCCTGACCCAGATCCAGGGCCTGACCCAGATCCAGGGCCTGAGCCAAATTCAGCAGCGCTGCGGCCGGCCGGTCGACAGTGCCGGGCACTACGCCCGGCTGGATCGGGCCGGCCTGCAGTACGGACCCTCGTTCCAGGGCATCGACCGGATCTGGCGGGCCGGGTCCGACCCCGGCACCGACCCTGGTAGCGGTCCGGAGCCGGGCGCCCCGGAGGCCCTGGTCCGGTTGCGCGATCTGGCCGAACTGACCGTCGACCCGGACGCCTACCTGATTCACCCCGCGCTGCTGGACAGTGCCCTGCAGGCGCTGGCCGCCGCCCTCGATCAGGGCGATTCGGCGCCGGAAGCGACCTATCTTCCGGTCGGGGTCGGCCGGTTCACGCTCCGGCCCGGATCCGCGGCGCCGCGCTGGGCGCGGGCCCTGATCGGTGCCTCCCGGCCCGGCGACGACACGATCACCGGCGCGGTGGCGCTGTTCGACGCCGACGGCACGCCGCTGGGCGAGCTCGAGGACATCACGGTGCAGCGGCTGGAGCCGGCCGAAACCGATGAACCGGATTCCGGTTCGCTGCTCGAGCTGCACTGGGAACCGGTCGGGGCGGACCAGCCCGGCCCCGAGCCCGGGGCCCCGGATCCGCTCGACGCGGACCCGGCGAGCTGGTGGCTGCTGCTGGCCGACCGGGCCGGCCGGTCGGAGAAACTGCGGGCCGAGCTGACCCAGCGGGGCGCCGAATGCGTCACGGTGACCGCCGGGGAGCATTACCGGCGGCTGAGCCCGACCCGGTACGAGATCGACTTCGACCGTGAGCAGGACATCACGGCGCTGCTGGCGGAACTGGGCCAGAGCGTGGCCATGCCCTGTGCCGGGGTGCTGTACGCCCGCGGCCTGGACGCCGTCGTCCCGGGGCCCGGTCCGGCCCTGGGGCCCGACCTGCTGGTGCCCGACCGGTCCGGGGCCGCCTGCGTGGAAGTACTGCACCTGGTCCAGGCCCTGAACCGGGCCGGCTGCCCCAGCCGGCCGCGGCTGATCCTGCTCACCCAGGGCGCCCAGCGGGTCGGGACCGAAGCGGTGGCCCCCGTCCTGACCCAGGCGGCCCTGTGGGGGCTGGCCCGGGTGATCGGCCTCGAGCACGGGGAATTCCGGCCCCGGATCATCGATCTCGATCCGGAACCGGCCGGCACCGCGACCCCGGAGCTGCTCGGCGAGATGCTGCGGGCCGGCGACGAGAACCAGATCGTGCTGCGGGCCGGGCAGCGGTACCGGCCGCGGCTGCGGCCCTGGACCGCACCGCCGGCCGGCGAACCGGTCTGGGAACACCGGCCCGTCGATCCCGCGGGCGAGGTCAACCAGCAGGTTCTGGCCACCCGGCCGGGTGACCTGGACAGCCTGGCCCCGGTCCGGTCCCGGCGCCGTGAGCCCGGACCCGGCGAGCTCGAGGTCGAGCTGGCCGCCACCGGGCTGAGCATCGGTGACGTCCACAAGGCCCTGGATCTCTACCCCGGTGAGCCCGGTCCCGGGCCGCTCGGAGCCCAGGGCGCCGGCCGGATCACCGCCGTCGGGTCCGGCAACGGGAATCACCGCCCCGGCGACGAGGTGATGGTGCTGGCCCCCTCCGGTCTGGCGGCCGGGTTCGTCACGGTCGAGGCCCAGCGGGTGGTACCGAAACCGGCCGGGCTCAGCGCCGAGCAGGCCGCGGCCGTGCCGCTGGCCTTCGTGACCGCGATCTACGGCCTGGAATACCTGGCCCACCTCGCGGCCGGCGAGAAGGTCCTGATCCATGACGCCGCCGCCGGCCCGGTCGGCCTGGCCGCCGTGCAGGTCGCCCGCCGGAACGGGGCGCAGGTGCTGGCCACCGCCCGGACCCCGGCCGAGCGCGAGCAGTTGCGGGCCCTGGGCGTGGCCGAGGCGATGGATTCGGGCAGCCTGCGGTTCGTCGCCGAGGTGATGGACCACACCGGTGGCCGCGGCGTCGACGTGGTGCTCAACTGCCTGACCGGGCAGGCCCTGTTCGGCAGCGTGTCGCTGCTGGCCCCGCACGGCCGGTTCGTCGAGCTCGGCCGGCAGGACATCGACGGCAACAGCCACCTCGGGCTGGAACTGCTCAAGCACAACCGGTCGTTCTTCGCCGTCGCCCTGGACCAGGTGATCGCCGAACGACCGGCCCTGATCGCCGGCCTGCTGGCCGAGGTGGGCCGTGGCTTCGACGCCGGGGAGTTCACCGCCCTGCCCACCCACAGTTTCGGCTACGGCCGGCTCACGGAGGCTTTCGCGGCCGCCACCGCGGCCGACGGCCGCACCGTCGTGCTGGTCCCGGGCGGAAACCGGACCGTGGTGGTACCGCCGGGGTCCGGACCGGTCCGCTCGGACGCGACCTACCTGGTCACCGGCGGCCTGGGCGCGCTCGGCCTGCGGACCGCGGGCTATCTCGCCGACCAGGGGGCCCGGCACCTGGTCCTGATGAGCCGGCGCGGCCCCTCGGCCGGCACGGAGCCGGAACTGGCCCGGCTGCGGGCCCAGGGCGTCCAGATCACGATCAGTACCGCCGATGTCTCCCAGGCCGGTGACGTCGCCTCGGTGCTGGCCGGGATCGACGCCTCGATGCCGCCGCTGGCCGGCATCATCCACGCCGCCGGGATTCTCGACGACGGGCTGCTGCTCCAGCAGGACGCCGCCCGGTTCGCCGCGGTCGCGGCGGCCAAGGTGGCCGGCGCCTGGCACCTGCACCGGGCCACCCTGGATCACCGGCTCGACTTCTTCGTCCTGTTCTCCTCCGCGGCGGCGTTGCTGGGCTCCCCGGGGCAGGGCAACTACGCGGCGGCCAACGCCTTCCTCGACGCCCTGGCCCTGTACCGCCGGCACCAGGGCCGGCCCGCGCTGAGCATCAACTGGGGGCCGTGGGCGCAGATCGGGCTGGCGGCCCAGGCCGACTCCGGGGGCGCGCTGTCGGACGTCGGGGTCAGCGCCCTGCCGCCGGAGGAGGGCATCGCCGTTCTCGACCGGTTGCTGCGTACCTCCGCGGCTGCGGTCGCCGTCCTGCCGCTGGACCTGCGGAAGCTGAGCCTGGCCGCCGCCCAGGGTCTGCTGCCCGCGTTGCTGACCGCGCTGGTCTCCACGGCCGGTCCCACCCCGGAGGGTGGGCGCCCGCGCTCGGCGGACATCCGGGCCGAACTGCTGGCGATCGAGCCGGGCCGGCGCCGCCGGGCCGTGCTGGTGCGGCACTGCGCGGCCCAGGTGGCTCAGGTGCTGAAGCAGGACGAGTCGGTCGTCGACGTGAGCGCACCGCTGGCGAGCATGGGTTTCGACTCGCTGATGTCACTAGAACTGCGCAAACGGCTGGAGTCCTCGCTGGACGTGCAGTTGCCCTCGACGGTCGTCTGGCGGTTCCCGACGGTCGAGGCCCTGGTTCCCTTCCTGGCCGAGCGAATGGACGTGTCGTTGGAGTATCAGCCGATGGTGGAGCCCGCGCCGGCCGGGGGACCGGAACCGGTCGTGGAACCCGTGTCCGTTCGCGAACCCGTGTCCGTTCGCGAACCCGCACCAGGCCCGGAGCCCGCACCAGGCCGTGAACCCGCCCCAGGCCCCGAACCCGCCCCAGGCCCCGAACCCGCACCAGGCCCGGAACTCGTCTGGGCCGAAGAGACATCGGCCCCACCGGTCACCGGCGCGCTGGATCTCAGCGAGCTCTCCGAGTACCAGATGGAAGCCCTGCTGGCCGCCAAGGTGGCCCAGATCGAAGAGAGGAGTCAAAGATGACCGGGCAGAATGAGACGCCGTCCTCGGTGGCCACGCTGAGGCGGGCTTTCCGGGCGCTCGAGGGGATGCAGCGCCAGCTCGAGAAGTACCAGCAGGCCCGCACCGAACCGATCGCGATCATTGGCCTGGGTTGCCGTCTTCCCGGCGGGATCGTCGATGCGCAGTCGTTCTGGAACGTGCTCGGCAACGGCGTCGATGCGATCACCGAGGTTCCGGCCGACCGCTGGGACATCGAGGCCTTCTACGACAAGGAGCCGCAGCAGCCGGGCAAGATCTACGCCCGCACCGGCGGTTTCATCGATCATCTCGACGAGTTCGACCACTCCTTCTTCGAGATCTCCCGCCGCGAGGCGCTGAACATGGACCCCCAGCAGCGGCTCTGCCTCCAGGTGGCCTGGGAGGCCCTGGAGAACGCCGGCCAGTCACCGCAGACCGTGTCGGGCAGCCGGACCGGGGTTTTCGTCGGGGTGTCCACCAGCGACTTCGTCCAGACCCACTTCCAGCACCCGCTCAGCGTCACCGCCTACGCCAGCACCGGGACCGCGCACAGCGCCCTGACCGGCCGGCTCTCGTACGCGCTCAACCTGCGCGGCCCCAACCTGGCCGTCGACACCGCCTGTTCCTCCTCGCTGGTGGCGATCCAGTTGGCCTGCCAGAGCCTGCGGGAGGGCGACTCCACGATGGCCCTGGCCGGTGGGGTGAACGTCGTGCTCTCCCCGCTCACCAGCATCGCCTACTCCCAGTTCCCGGGGATGGTGTCCCCGGACGGGATCTGCAAGACCTTCGACGCGGCCGCGAACGGCTCGATCGCCAGCGACGGCTGCGGGTTCGTCGTCCTGAAAAGACTTTCGGACGCGGTCAAGGACGGCGACCAGGTGCTGGCGGTGATCCGGGGCGGGGCCGTGAACCAGGACGGCCGGACCTCCGGGCTGACCGCGCCCAGCGCCGCCGCCCAGCAGGAGGTGATCCGCCGGGCCCTCGAGGTCAGCCAGATCGCGCCGCAGGACGTGTCCTACGTCGAGGCGCACGGCTCGGGCACCCCGCTGGGAGACCCGATCGAGGTCGAGGCACTGGCCGAGGTGTACGGCCGGCCCGAGGGAACCCCGGTGTACCTCGGCACGGTGAAGACCAACATCGGTCACACCCAGGCCGCCGCCGGGGTCACCGGAGTGATCAAGATCGTGCTGTCGATGCAGCACGACGTGATCCCGCCGCACCTGCACTTCAGCGAGCTGAATCCGGAAATCTCCTTCGAGGGAACGACGTTCGCGGTCCCGACCGTGCCGACGCCGTGGCCGGCCCCCGGCGGTCGGCGGATCGCCGGGATCAGCGCGTTCGCCTTCAGCGGGACCAACGCGCACCTGATCATCGAGGCCGGCCCGGCTCGCGCGCAGGTCGCCGCCGACGACCGGCGGCCGTTGTCGCTGCTGGCCCTGTCGGCCAAGACCGAGAGCGCCCTGGTCGAACTGGCCGGCCGGTACGCCGACCGGCTGAGCAGTGCCGAGGACACCGGCACCCGGCTGGCCGACCTGTGCTTCTCGGCCAACACCGGCCGCTCGCACTTCACCCACCGGCTGGCCGCCGTGGCCGGCACCAAACAGCAGCTCTCCGAGCAGCTTCGGGACTACGTGGACGGCCTGCCCGGCGACGAACCGGCCGTCGGCCGGGCCGGAAACGCCGAGGTGGTCTTCCTTTTCACCGGCCAGGGCTCGCAACGTGCGGGTAACGGCCTGGAGCTGTACGAGACCCAGCCGACCTTCCGGAAGGTGATCGACGACTGCGACGAGATCCTCCGCCCGGTGCTGGGGGGCTCACTGCTGCCGGCCCTGTTCTCGCCGGAGTCGGGTCTGCTCAATCAGCCGACGTTCGCGCAGCCGGCCATGCTCGCACTGGAGTACGGGCTGTCGGAAATGTGGCGGTCCTGGGGCGTGGTGCCCTCGGCGGTGCTCGGCTACAGCTTCGGCGAGTACGTCGCCGCCACCGTGGCCGGGGCCATGTCGCTCGAGGACGCCCTGAAACTGGTGGTCGAGCGCGGCCGGCTGCTGGAGAACCTGCCCGGCACGATGGCCGTCGTCTTCGCCCCGGAACACGAGGTGGCCGCGGCCCTGGTCGGGCTGGAGCGGCGGATCTCGATCGCCACCGTCAACGGGCCCGCGAACACGGTGATCTCCGGTGAGGTCGAGCTGGTGGAGGCGATCTGCGCCGACTTCGACGCCCGGGGCGTCAAGACCCGCCGGCTGAAAATCACCAACTCCGGCCATTCCCCGCTGGTCGAGCCCATCCTCCCGGGACTGCGCCAGGCCCTCGAGCGGGTCCGGTTCTCCCCGCCGCGGATCCCGGTGGTCTCCAACGTGACCGGGCAGCTCTGGGCCTGGGACAAGGCCCCGGACGCCGACTACTGGTGCGCCCACGCCCGGCAGCCGGTGCGGTTCACCACCGGCCTGGCCACCTTGCGGGAGATGGGATTCCGCAACTTCGTCGAGATCGGCCCGGCCCCGACCCTGCTCGGCCTGGTCAGCGAGAACAGCCCGGTGACCGAGGACGGCCCGGACAGTGAGAACCGGCCGGCCGGGACCGGCCTGCTGCTGCCCAGCCTGCGGCCGAAGAACAGTGACTGGCGGGTGCTGATGTCCAGCGTCGCCCAGCTCTACGTGCACGGCGCGGACGTCGACTGGCGCGGTTTCGACCGGGACTACCAGCGCTCGAAGGTGTCCGTCCCGACCTACCCGTTCGCCCGGGTGCAGTGCTGGGAGGAGCCGCGGTACCAGATCGGCGGCCTGGCCGGTGCCCAGCCGCAACCCTGGGACGCCCCGGTGGAGGGTTCCGGCGACCCGGCCGAGTACGACGACGCGGATCTGCTCTACCAGCTCGAATGGCAGCCGGCCGGTAAAACCCCGCCGCCGCCGGTCGGAACCGGCGCCGAGCTGGGCACCTGGCTGGTGCTCGGCGACGGCACCGGGGTGGGGGAGGAGCTCACCGCGACCCTCGCGGCCCGGGGCGGAAAGGGGATCCGCGTCGTCCTCGGTTCTCAGTACCACTACGACCGGGTGAACGCGACGGCCGTGGTCCGGGAGGGCCGGGCCGACCTGGCCCGGCTGATCGGCGAGCTGGAGCTGAGCCCGGCCGACAGCCTCCGGCTGGTGCACCTGTGGGGTCTGAGCGCCGGCGACCAGCCGGAGGAGGACGACAGCGCCGCCGAGCAGTCGCTCCGGCAGCAGCGAGCCTGCCTGAGCGCGGCCTGGGCGGTGCAGGCGCTGGCCGACAGCCACCCGGTGGCCCCGGCCCGGCTCTGGCTGGTGACCCGGGGGGCCGTGCAGCCGGCCGGTCACGAGAGTGGTCCGCTGGCCGTCAGCCAGTCGACGCTGTGGGGGCTGGGACGTTCCCTGGAACAGGAACACCCCGGCTTCTGGGGCGGCCTGATCGACCTGGATCCGCGGCCCGGCGCCGGAACGACGGCCTCGCGGCTGATCCAGGAGATCGAGAACCCCGACGCGGAGGACCAGGTCGCCGTGCGCGGCGACGACCGGTACGTGGCCCGGCTGGTGCGCACCCCCGCCGCCCCGGCCGGGGCCGGCCCCGCGGTCTGGCGCCCGGACGCCAGCTACCTGGTCACCGGTGGGCTGACCGGGATCGGTCTGGAGGTGGCCCGCTCGATGGTGCGGGCCGGGGCCCGGCGGCTGGTGCTGGTCGGGCGGACCCCGATCCCGCCCCGGCCGGAGTGGGCCGGGCTGTCCGACCAGGACCCGGTCGGACGGCGGGTGGCGGCGGTGCGGGAACTGGAGGCCCTCGGCGCCAGCATTCACCTCGAATCGTTCGACATCGGCGACGAGGTCGCGGCCCAGGCCTTCCTGACCCGGTTCGACGCCGAGGGCTGGCCGGCCATCCGCGGGGTCGTGCACTCGGCCGGGGTGGCCGCGATCACCCCCCTGCTGGACCTGACCGAGGCCGATCTGGCCCGCGAACTGCGCCCCAAGTCGGTCGGCGCCTGGGTGCTGCACCGCCTGTTCGCCGGCCGCCCGCTGGACTTCTTCGTGCTGTTCGGCTCGGGCAGCTCCATCCTCAGTTCCCCGTTCATGGCCGCCTACGCGGCGGCCAACGCGTTCCTCGACGCCCTGGCCCAGTCCCGGCGCGGCACCGGGCAACCCGGCCTGTGCATCGGCTGGGGACTGTGGAAGGTGGGGATGGCCGAAGTGACCGGCGACCCGGCGGACCCGATCCCGGCCACCGGCCCGGACGGCGTCCTGCAGGCCGGCGGGACGGTCCGGGCCCAGCTCGGCCTGACCAGCGGGATGGGCACGATCACCCCGCCGCAGGGCGTGCGGGTCTTCCATCACCTGCTCCAGCACGGCCCGGCCCAGGTCGCGGTCGTCCCGATCGACTGGTCCGCGTGGGGCGCCCGGTACCAGAGCGCCTCCCGGTCCCCGGTGCTGGCCGAACTGGTGTCCGGATCGGGTGCCCTGCCCACCGGGCGCGGCCGGTCCCGGCCCAGCCTGCTGCCCACGGCGGCGGAGCTGCTGGCGCTGCCGGAGGGCGAGCGGCCGGCGGCGCTGACCACCCAGTTGCACCTGAGCGTCGCCGCCCGGCTGGAGGCGAGCGCCGCGGACGTGCGGGCCGACCAGCCGCTGATCGACCTCGGATTCGACTCGCTGATGGCGGTGGAGCTGAGGAACGACATCGAGGGCCGGCTGAGCGTCTTCCTGCCGGTCTCGGTCTTCCTCTCCGACGCCAGCGTGAACAGCGTGGCCGATCAGATCATGGCCCTGCTGGCCGACCGGGCCGGGAGCAGTCCCGGCAGTCCCCAGGAGGATCCCGCGATCCCCCGGGTGAGTCGCGCCGACGACCTGGTCCAGCAGGAGATGGCCCGGATCCTGGCCGAGATCCAGGCCCTGTCGGAGGACGAAGTGCTGGCCGCGATCGAGGGAATCAACGGAATCGACGGGTTCGACGGGATCGCCGGAACCGATCGGGACGGGATCGAACGATGACCGCCGACCTCCAGTCCGGCCTGGCCGCGCTGTCACCGCAGAAACGGGCGCTGTTCGAGAAGCTGATGGCCCGCAAGGCCCAGCAGGCCCGGGCCGAGACGGTTTTCCCGCTCTCGGTGATGCAGGAGGGGATCTGGTTCCTGGAACAGCTCCGGCCCGGGACCACCGCCTACGTCCTGCCCGCGGCCCTGCACCTGCGCGGCCCGCTGCGCAAGGACCCGCTCCGGGCGGCGATCAACGAGATCGTCCGCCGGCACGAGTCGCTGCGGACCACGTTCCAGGTCCGCGACGGCAACCCGGTGCAGGTCCTGGCCCCCGAGCTGA
>Ga0265340_10000283_pt1 | contig 26648 bp, 26 predicted proteins | sample 4CB225metaG_FD_202082 | JGI IMG/M metagenome (GOLD analysis project Ga0265340, IMG submission 202082) | Rhizosphere microbial communities from Carex aquatilis grown in University of Washington, Seatle, WA, United States - 4-CB2-25 metaG | ecosystem: Host-associated > Plants > Roots >...
CTTGGCGAAGCTGAGCGTCACTGCTTTGCGCCGGCTGGCATGCAGCGCGGTGCGCGGCGATGGACGCACGATGGCTCCGCCATAGCGGTCGGCGACGATCAGTCCGGTGCCCGAGGGCACATGCTCGTCGGGAAAGCCAGGCGGGATGGCGAAATAGAACAGCTCGCAGAACTCCAGATACTCCGGCCATTTCTGGTCGCCTTTGAGATCGTTCAGCGCGACCTTGATCTCCACGCCCAACATCGTGCCGTCGGCGCCAAGCGCGGCGACATCGAGCCTCCTGCCATTGGCGAGCGTGAATTCCAGGATCGGGCTGAAGCCCTCCTGGATCAAAAGGCGGCTGACACCGCGGGCGACGTCGATGGCGAGCATACGGGTCGCATCAGGCCTTTTCGCCGGGTACGCCCTTGGTGGAGGCGATCTCGCCTTCCAGCCTTTCGTCGGGCGCGATAGCTTGGCGCAGCGCGCGGGCCAGCCCCTTAAAGCAGCTTTCGACGATGTGGTGGCTGTTCTGGCCGTAGAGATTCTCGATGTGCAGGCAGATCCCGGAGTGCTGCGCGAAGGCCTGGAACCATTCCTTGAACAGTTCGGTGTCCATCTCGCCGAGCTTCGGCTTGGGGATGTCCACTCGCCACACGAGGTAAGGCCGGTTCGCAACATCGACCGCGACGCGCGTCAGCGTTTCGTCCATCGGGATGAGCGCCGAGCCGAAGCGCGTGATGCCGCCGAAATCGCCGAGCGCCTTTTTCACCGCCTGGCCGATGACGATGGCGGTGTCCTCGGTGGTGTGGTGATAATCGACGTGCAGGTCGCCCTGGGCGCGGACCTTAAGGTCGATCATCGAATGACGCGCGAAGCTCTCGATCATATGATCGAGGAAACCGACGCCGGTATCGACATCGCTGTCGCCGGCCCCGTCCAGGTCCAGGGAAACCGCGATTTCGGTTTCCCGCGTCTTGCGTTCGACGGTTGCGGTCCGCATGGGGGCACCCTATGTGACTCAGGTATGCTCATATATCAGCCAAGGGGTTAACCGGAAATGGCCCATTCCCCGACCAAGGACATGCCCGAGCGCTGGCGCTCTACCACCATCCTTTCCGTCCGCAAGGGCACCGAGGTGATCATCGCCGGCGACGGGCAGGTGACGCTCGGCGCGACCGTGATGAAGGCCAATGCCAAGAAGGTGCGCCGCCTCGGTAAAGGCGACGTGATCGCGGGGTTTGCCGGGGCCACCGCCGACGCCTTCGCCCTGTTCGAGCGGCTGGAATCGAAGCTCGAGCAGCATCCCGGCAATCTGGCCCGCGCCTGCGTCGAACTCGCGAAAGACTGGCGCACCGACCGTTATTTGCGCCGCCTCGAAGCCATGATGGCGGTGGCCGACGCCAAGACCTCGCTGATCCTGTCGGGTACCGGCGATGTGGTGGAGCCCGAGGACGGGCTGATCGGAATCGGTTCGGGCGGACCTTATGCCTTGGCGGCGGCCCGCGCGCTGATCGCCCTCGATCTATCCGCCGAAGAAATCGCGCGGCGCGCGATGAAGATCGCCGCCCAAATCTGCATCTACACGAACGAGAACGTCACCATCGAAAGCCTGTCTGGATCATGAGTTCCGCCTTCACGCCCCGCGAAATCGTTTCCGAGCTGGACCGCCACATCGTTGGCCAGAACGACGCCAAGCGCGCCGTCGCCATTGCGCTGCGAAACCGCTGGCGCCGCCAGCAGCTTCCGCCGGAATTGCGCGAGGAAGTGCTGCCCAAGAACATTCTGATGATCGGGCCGACGGGCGTCGGCAAGACCGAGATTTCGCGCCGCCTCGCCAAGCTCGCCCAAGCGCCGTTCCTCAAGGTGGAAGCGACCAAGTTCACCGAAGTCGGCTATGTCGGGCGCGATGTAGAGCAAATCGTCCGCGATCTCTTGGAAATCGCCATCGCCCAGGTGCGTGAGCGCAAACGCCGCGACGTCGAGGCCCAGGCCGAGGCGCGCGCCGAGGATCGCGTGCTCGACGCGCTGGCAGGGACGGGCGCGGCGCGCGAATCCATGCGCAAGGCCCTGCGCACCGGAGAACTTGACGGCAAGGAAATCGAGATCGAGATGAAGGATGCCGGCGGCATGCCGTCGTTCGAAATTCCCGGCATGCCTAGTGCGCAGATTTCCATGGTCAACATCGGCGACATTTTCGGCAAGGCGTTCGGCGGACGCGCCAAGACGCGGCGGCTGACCGTCGCCGAAGCGCACGGCCCCCTCCTCGCCGAGGAAGCCGACAAGCTGATCGACCAGGACGCGATCCTGCGCGAGGCCATCGAAACCACCGAGCAGAACGGCATCGTTTTCCTTGACGAGATCGACAAGATTTGCGCGCGGTCCGAATTCCGCGGCGGCGGCGACGTCAGCCGCGAGGGCGTGCAGCGCGATCTGTTGCCGCTGATCGAAGGCACCACCGTCGCCACCAAGCATGGCCAAGTGAAGACCGATCACATCCTGTTCATCGCCTCGGGCGCATTCCACGCCGCCAAGCCGTCGGACCTCTTGCCCGAGCTGCAAGGCCGCCTGCCGATCCGCGTGGAACTGAAAGCGCTGACCCGCAACGATTTCGTGCGCATTCTTACCGAGCCGGAAGCCAGCCTCATCAAACAGTATGTCGCCCTGCTCCTGACCGAAGGCGTGACGCTCGACTTCACCGATGACGGCATCGGCGCCATCGCCGACATCGCGGCCCTGGTGAACGCCAGCGTGGAGAATATCGGCGCGCGGCGCCTTCAGACCGTCATGGAGCGCGTGCTCGACGAAATCAGTTTCTCCGCTGCCGAGCGCCAGGGCGAGAAACTCGTCATCGACGGCGCTTATGTGCGCGCGCGGGTGGAGGACCTTGCCAAGGATCAGGATTTGTCGCGCTTCATCCTGTAACAGGCGGCATCACCTCGAATGCGGGAAGCGCCGGGTCGATGTGCGCCCAGGGTTGGGCCGATTTCACATAAAGCGCGCCGGACATCCTGAGCCCGCTGGGATCGTCAAGCGTTGCGGCCTTCACCACCCATATGGCCTCGCGCGGCGGCGCGGCGAACAGTGGCGATCCGCACTCTGCGCAAAAGTAGCGTGTTACGGTCTTCCTGTTATCACCGACCGTCGAATAGGATCTGGGCGTCCCCTTCAAGAGCTTGAACGCGGGCCTCGGTACGACGACGGCGGTGGTAAATCCGCCGCCCGACGCGTATTGGCAGTCACGGCAGTGGCAATTCATCACAGCCAAAGGCTGCGCCGAAACCTCGTAGCGAATTGCCTTGCACAAGCAGCCGCCTTGAAATGGAGCAAGCATCGCGTATCCCCTATCGATCTGCGGCCTACTCTAATTCCCCGCAAAGAACGCGAACCAGCCGTGCCTTGCAAGGACCAGGATTTGTCGCGCTTCATCCTGTAGAATAGCCCTGCGGCGCTGCGGCCGCCAAACATATGTCAAAATCTGCATATCATAGTTGACCCCGGGGTCATTCCCTGCAAGGAGTCGGCGGTTTTTCGAGCGAAGGGTACGCCATGGCGCGGTCGAGCTATCTTTTCACCAGCGAAAGCGTGGCCGAGGGCCACCCCGACAAGGTCTGCGACCGCATTTCGGACGAAATCGTCGACCTGTTCTTCCGCGAGGGTCCCAAGCACGGATTTCCGGTGAAGGATCTGCGGGTGGCCTGCGAGGCGCTGGCCACCACCAACCGCGTCGTGATCGCTGGCGAGACGCGCGGGCCCAAGCAGATCAACTCCGAGATGGTCGAGGCCGCCGCGCGGACAGCCATCAAGGAGATCGGCTACGAGCAGGAGGGCTTCCATCACGCCGGCGCCATCGTGGAAGTGCTGCTGCACTCCCAATCGCCCAACATCGCCCAGGGCGTCGACGCCTCGGGCAATAAAGACGAAGGCGCGGGCGACCAAGGCATCATGTTCGGCTATGCCTGCCGCGAGACGCCCGTCCTGATGCCGGCGCCCATCTATTATTCCCACAAGATTCTGAAGCTGCTGGCCGATGCGCGCCGCGCCGGCAAGGAACCCAAGCTCGGTCCCGACGCCAAGAGCCAGGTGACACTGCGCTACGAAAACGGCAAGCCGGTGGAAGCGGTGCAGATTGTGCTCTCGACCCAGCATCTCGACGAGGCGATGACCTCTGCCGACGTGCGCGCGGTGGTCGAGCCCTACATTCGCAAGGCACTCCCCGAAGCCTGGATCAACGGCGGCACGGTGTGGCACGTCAATCCCACCGGCGCCTTCGTGATCGGCGGGCCGGACGGCGATTGCGGGCTGACCGGCCGCAAGATCATTGTCGATACGTATGGCGGAGCGGCGCCCCACGGCGGCGGAGCGTTCTCCGGCAAGGACCCGTCCAAGGTCGATCGTTCGGCGGCTTATGCGGCGCGCTATCTTGCGAAGAATGTGGTGGCGGCGGGGCTGGCCGAGCGCTGCACCATCCAGATTTCCTACGCCATCGGCATCAGCGATCCGCTCTCGCTTTACGTCAATCTGCACGGCACGGGGAAGATCGACGAGGCCAAGCTCGAGAAGGTTCTTCCCGAGATGATGAGTCTGAAGCCGCGCGGCATCCGTGAGCATCTGGGGCTGCTCAAGCCGATTTATGCCAGAACCTCCGCCTACGGACATTTTGGCCGCGAGCCCGAGGCCGACGGCGGCTTCTCGTGGGAGAAAACCGATCTAGCCGATGGGCTCAAGCGCGCTTTCTGATCCTTCAGGACGCTCGCTTGGCTCGCTCCTCAGGATGAGGGCATGAACGACGTCCATCCGCGCAAGCTCTACGGGCGGCGCAAGGGGCCGAAGCTTTCCCCATACAAGGAAGAACTGCGCCGCACGCTGCTGCCTAAGCTGACGCTGCAGTTGGAGCCGGGGCGCAATCCTCGCAGCTATTTTGAGCCGCAGGTCGAAGACGTCTGGCTCGAAGTGGGCTTTGGCGGCGGCGAGCATCTGGTGGAACAGGCGAGCGGCAATCCCCGCATCGGACTGATCGGGGCCGAGCCCTACGAGGCGGGCGTAGCGAAGTTGCTATCGAAACTCGCCGACGCGCCGCTTCCCAACATCCGCATCCATGAGGGCGATGCGCGCGACATCATCGAGGCGTTGCCCGAGGCGTCGATGGGGCGCGTGTTTATTCTCTTTCCCGATCCCTGGCCCAAGACGCGTCACCACAAGCGCCGCTTCGTCCAGATGGAGATGCTGGACGCGCTCACCCGCGTGATGAGGCCTGGCGCCGAGCTGCGCATTGCAAGCGACGATGCGGGCTATGTGGAATGGACATTGGAGCGCGCGACGGCGCATCCGGCTTTCGTCTGGACGGCCGAACGCGCCGCCGATTGGACGACCCGCCCGGAAGGCTGGCCCAAGACGCGCTACGAGGCCAAGGCGCTGCACGGCCCCCCGGCCTATCTCCTGTTCGTGAGAAGGGATAAAATGGCGTGATGGACGACGACGAAGACGACAAAAAATTCCGCATGATGCCTTTGGGCGACATCGGAACGTTGGTCATTGCCCTGATATTCTTGATCGGGTTTCTCTGGCTGATGTTCGGGCCGTCGCCCTTCACGGCGCTGATTCAGGCCGCAAAACCGGCCGGGGCCCAGAGCGATGAAGTCATTGTGGGCATTCCGCAGAAGTCCAAATAAGAGAATTATAGCCAGTCGCGGCTTGCCTTCCGCCCTTTAGCGTCGTACAAGCCCGCCCATCCCGGACAACAGAATATCGTTGTGTGGCGGTCTAAGAAGACCGCCGCGGGGGAAGACCTATGGAGTTCGCGTCATTCTGACGGCGATGTCGCAGTTGGAGCCTGTCCTTGCCCCGGTCGTGGAGGCCGCGGGCTTCAAGCTGGTGCGCCTGCGCCTAATGGGCGGCAAGAAAAAGACGCTGCAGGTAATGGCCGAACGCGAAGACGGAAGCATGAACGTGGAGGATTGCGCAACGCTCAGCCGCGCGCTGTCCGAATTCCTCGAACAGGACGATCCGATCGAGGGCGAGTACGAGCTGGAGGTTTCCTCGCCGGGCATCGACCGGCCGCTGACCCGCCTCGCCGATTTCGCGCGCTGGTCGGGGCACGAGGCCAAGATCGAACTTGCCGCGCCGCTGGATGGGCGCAAGCGAATGCGCGCCATGCTGCTCGGGCTGGACGGCAGCGACGTGGTGGTGGACGCGGCGGGCAAGCGGCTCACCTTTCCATTCCGCGCGATTGCGGAAGCCAAACTGGTGCTGAGCGACAAACTGATCGAGGAAGATCTGAAAGCGAGAAAGCAATGATCACGACGTTTAGGAGCAGATGATATGGCAGCGATTGCCGCGAATAGAACCGAACTCTTGCAGATCGCCGACGCGGTAGCCCGCGACAAGTCGATCGACAAGGCCGTCGTGATCTCCGCGATGGAAGAGGCGATGCAGCGCGCGGCCAAGGCGCGTTACGGCAGCGAGAACGAAATCCGCGTCGAGATCGATCCCAAGACCGGCGAGACCCATGTCTCGCGCTATCTGCACGTCGTCGATCTGGTCGACAACGACAAGATCGAGATTTCTCTGGAAGACGCCCGCGCCCGCAATCCGGCCGCTCAGGTCGGCGATATCATCGCCGAGACCTTGCCACCGGTCGATTTCTCGCGCATCGCGGCGCAGGCCGCCAAGCAAGTGATCGTGCAGAAGGTGCGCGACGCCGAACGCGAGCGCCAGTATGAGGAATACAAGGACCGCATCGGCGAAATCGTCCACGGCATCGTCAAGCGCTCGGAATTCGGCTCGGTGGTGGTCGATCTCGGCCGCGCCGAAGGCGTGGTGCGCCGCGACGAAATGATCCCGCGCGAAAATTTCCGCACCGGCGACCGCATCCGCGCCTATATCTACGACGTGCGCCGCGAAACCCGCGGCCCGCAGATTTTCCTCTCGCGCAGCCATCCCCAGTTCATGGTGCGCCTGTTCGCCCAGGAAGTGCCGGAAATCTACGACGGCATCATCGAGATTCGCGCCGTGGCGCGCGATCCCGGAAGTCGCGCCAAGATCGCGGTGATCAGCAAGGATTCCTCGATCGATCCGGTCGGCGCCTGCGTCGGCATGCGCGGCGTGCGCGTGCAGGCGGTGGTGCAGGAACTTCAAGGCGAGCGCATCGACATCATCCCGTGGTCGGGAGAAGCGGCGACCTTCATCGTCAATGCGCTGGCCCCGGCGGAAGTCTCGAAGGTGGTGCTCGACGAAGACACCCACCGCGTCGAGGTCGTGGTGCCCGACGAGCAGCTTTCGCTCGCCATCGGCCGGCGCGGCCAGAATGTGCGCCTCGCTTCCCAGCTCACCGGCTGGCAGATCGACATCATGACCGAGGCGGAGGAATCCGAACGCCGGCAGAAGGAATTCGCCGAGCGCACCAAGCTGTTCATGGAATCGCTCGACGTCGACGAGACCGTCGCCCAATTGCTGGCGTCGGAAGGCTTCGCGGAGATCGAGGACGTGGCTTACGTGCCGCTCCCCGAGCTCGCGTCGGTCGAAGGGTTCGACGAAGCAACGGCGCAGGAGCTGCAGCAGCGCGCGGTTGAATTTATCGAAGCCCGCACCAAGGAGATGGACGACAAGCGGCGCGAACTCGGCGTCGCCGACGAGGTGCTGGAGGTCGAAGGCGTGACGGTCGCGATGGCCGTGGCGCTGGGCGAGCACGAGGTCAAGACGCTCGAGGATCTGGCGGGCTGCGCCACCGACGACCTGCTGGGTTATTACGAGGTCCAGGATAAGGAGCGCGTGCGCGTTCCGGGCGCGCTGGAGAATTTCGATCTGAGCGCCGACGACGTCAACGCCATCATCATGAAGGCGCGCGTCAAGATCGGTTGGATCGAAGAAGAGCCGGAAGAAGAAGTGGTCGAGGAAGGCTCGGAAGAAGAGACGGTTGAAGAAGCCCCGGAGGACGGAACCGCGTGACGGCACGGGCGGCAAAAACGGACGAGTGCGAACGGCGCTGCATCGCCACGGGCGAAATGCGCCCGGTGGAGAAACTCGTGCGGTTTGTCGTCGGCCCCGATAGCGACATCGTTCCTGACATCGAAGCCAAGCTGCCGGGCCGCGGTCTGTGGGTCACGGCCGATGCCGCGAGTCTTAAGCGCGCCATCGCCAAGAATGATTTCGCCAAGGCCGCGAAAGCCTCGGTCAAGGTCGCGCCGGATCTGCCCGCCAGGGTGGAGACGAGGCTCGCGGGGCGGATGTGTTCCGACCTGGGACTGGCGCGCCGCGCCGGGCAATTGGTGATGGGTTTCGACAATGTATCGCGCGCCCTTGGAGAAAATCCGCCTGCCCGCGTCCTGGTGGAAGCGAGCGATGCGGCTGCCGACGGACGGCGCAAGCTGGCCTCGGCCGCGCGTGGTTTGCGTGTCGAAACAATCGATTGCCTGACGCGAAGCGAATTGAGCTTGGCGCTGGGGCGCGAGAATGTGATACATGCCGCCGTCAAAGCGGGACCTTTGGCAGAGCGGCTGATTCTCGATTCCGCAAGGCTGAACGGGTTCCGCATGCGAGCGGACGATAAGGCAGGTTCGAGCCCTGCCCGCAACGAAAGAAACGCATGAGCGACACAGACGAATCCTCTACGCGCCGCACGCCGGCCAAAACGCTGTCGCTGAAGAAGACGGAGACCTCCACCGTCAAGCAAAGCTTCAGCCATGGCCGCACCAAGGCGGTCGTGGTCGAGAAGAAGCGCACTCGCGTCGAGACCGGCAAACCGGCCCCCAAGGCGCCGGTCAAAGAGACGCAAGCCAAGGTCGAAGCGCCCGCACCCGCCGCGCCCGCCGCGCCGAGCGCCGCCCAGCGCGCCGGCGTCGTTCTTCGCCAACTGACCGATGAGGAAAAGGCCCGCCGCGGCGCCGCACTGGCCGACGCGCGGGTGCACGAAGAAGAAGCCCGCAAGCGCGCCGAAGAAGACGCCAAGCGGCGCTTCGAAGAAGACGATCGGCTCAAGCGCGAGCGCACCGCCGCCGAAAAACGCAAGGCCGAGGAAGACGCCCGCAAGACCGCCGAATTGCTGGCGCGCAAGCATGCGGAAGAAGAAGCCACGCGCCGGCTCGACAAGAAGGACGAACCCGCCGGGGCCGCCGCTGCCAAGGCCCCAGGGGAAACGCCGCGCCGCGGCCGTGTCGTCGCCGAAGAGGAAGAAGAGGCCGTCACCAAGAAGGGTGTCAAGACGCCGGTCAAGGCGCCCGCCGTTAAGAAGGGTGAGGGCGACCGCCGCCGCGGCAAGCTCACCGTCACAAAGGCTCTCTCGGGCGACGACGAACGCATGCGCTCGGTGGCGTCCTATAAGCGTCACCTGCAGCGCCTCAACAAGGGCCCGAAAGAGGCCGCCGGCCCGGTCGGCCCGCGCGAAGTGACGATTCCCGAAACCATCACGGTCGCCGAACTCGCCAACCGCATGGCGCGCCGCTCGGTCGACGTCATCAAGGTGCTGATGAAGAACGGCATGATGGCGACAGTCAACGACGTGATCGACGCCGATACCGCCGAACTGGTCGCCGCCGAATATGGCCACACCGTCAAGCGCGTCGCCGAATCCGACGTGCTCGAGGGCCTCAAGGGCGCCGCCGACAGCGATGTGAATTTGAAGCCGCGTCCGCCGGTCGTCACCGTCATGGGCCATGTCGATCACGGCAAGACCAGCCTGCTCGACGCGTTGCGCAAGACCGACGTGGTGGCGGGCGAGGCGGGCGGCATCACCCAGCATATCGGCGCCTATCAGGTGCAGCTGAAAAGCGGCCAGAAGATTACCTTCCTCGACACGCCAGGCCATGCCGCCTTCACCGCGATGCGCGCGCGCGGCGCCAAGGTGACCGACCTTGTCGTGTTGGTGGTCGCCGCTGACGACGGCGTCATGCCTCAGACGGTAGAAGCCATCGCCCACGCCAAGGCAGCTCATGTGCCGCTGATCGTCGCGATCAACAAGATCGACAAAGGCGACGCCGATCCGATGAAGGTGAAGACGGAGCTCTTGCAACACGAAATCCAGGTGGAAGATCTGGGCGGCGAAACCATCGCCGTGGAAGTCTCCGCCAAGAAGGGCACCAATCTCGACAAACTCGCCGAACTGATCCTGCTGCAGTCCGAAGTACTCGATCTCAAGGCCAATCCCGACCGCTCCGCCGAAGGGGCGATCATCGAAGCCAAGCTCGACCGCGGCCGCGGCCCGGTGGCGACGGCTCTGGTTCAGCGCGGCACGCTCAAGGTCGGCGACATCATGGTGGCGGGCTCGGAATGGGGCCGCGTGCGCCTGTTGCAGAACGAACGCGGCGAGACGGTCGAAAGCGCGGGGCCGGCGATGCCGGTGGAAGTGCTAGGCCTGTCGGCCGCGCCGGAAGCTGGCGACGAATTCGCCGTCGTGGAATCCGAAGCGCGCGCGCGGGAGATCACCGAATACCGTGCACGTAAGCGCCGCGAAACCCGCCAGGCGGCGGTGTCGCGCCAGACGCTCGATCAGCTTTTGAAGACGCGCGAAGCGGGCGAGAAGCGCCTGCTGCCGCTCGTCATCAAGGCCGACGTGCAGGGCTCCGCCGAAGCCATCCAGGGCGCGCTGATGAAGCTCGGCACCGACGAGGTCGGCGCACAGGTACTGCAGTCTGGCGTCGGCGGCATCACGGAGTCGGACGTCATCCTGGCGCACGCCTCGGGTGCCGCGATCATCGGCTTCAACGTGCGCGCCGACAAACAGGCGCGCGAGCGCGCCAAGCGCGACGGCGTCGAAATCCGCTATTACAACATCATCTATAATGTCGTGGACGACGTGAAGGCGACGCTGTCGGGCCTCTTGGCGCCCGAGACCCGCGAAAAATTCCTCGGCAACGCCGAGATTCTGGAGGTGTTCAACATCTCCAAGGTCGGCAAGGTCGCCGGCTGCCGCGTCACCGAAGGCGTGGTCAAGCGCGGCGCCAAGGTGCGCCTCATCCGCGACCATGTCGTGATCCACGAAGGCGAACTTTCGACGCTCAAGCGCTTCAAGGACGAGGTGCGCGAGGTGCAGACCGGCCAGGAATGCGGCATGGCCTTTGCGAACTATCAGGATATGCAAAAGGCCGACATCATCGAAGCCTTCGAGGTCGAAACCATCCAGCGCGCGCTGTAAAACCTGTCATCCCCGGCGAGCGCGAACGAAGATTCGCGCGAGGGAAGGGGACCCAGGCCGTTGAATTCTTGCCAGGTTCGATACCTGGGTTCCCTTCCCTTCGCAGCGCATCGCGCTGCTCGGCCGGGAATGACAAAGGTAGAAGAGAATGCCCCGCAATCGTCCCCGCCCTTCCAATATCGGCCCATCCCAGCGCCAGTTGCGTGTCGGCGAGATGCTGCGCCATGCGCTGTCGGAGATTCTGCTGCGCGGCGACATCCGCGATGCGGACCTGTTCGGCGTCTCGGTGACCATCACGCAAGTGATCCCGTCGGGCGACATGCGCCACGCCACGGTCTATTGCGAACCGCTCGGCGGCAAGAACGCCGAGAAGATCGTCGCCGCGCTCAACCGCCACAAGGCCTATCTGCGCGGCGAGATGGGCCACACCATCGCGCTCAAATTCACCCCCGACCTGCGCTTCGTGGAGGACCAATCCTTCGCCGAGGCCGAACGGATCGAAAACATTCTCAAATCCGAACGCGTTCAGCGGGACCTCGCGAAGAAAAGCGACGGCGATGAGCCGTAAGAAGAAGGGCAATCTCGTCCACGGCTGGGTCGTGCTCGACAAGCCCAAAGGCGTCACCTCGACGGACGCCGTCGCCATCGTCAAGCGCATCTTCGAGGCGCAAAAGGCGGGCCACGCCGGCACGCTCGATCCGATGGCGACCGGCGTTCTCGCCGTGGCGCTGGGCGAAGCGACCAAGACGGTGCCTTTCGCCATGGACGCGGAGAAGACCTATCGCTTCACGGCCTGCTGGGGCGAGGGCCGCGATTCCGACGATGCCGAGGGCGCCGTCACCGGCACCTGCGCCGTCCGGCCGTCCAAGGCAGAGATCGAGCAGGCACTGGCGGCCTTCACCGGGACGATACGCCAGACCCCGCCCGCCTATTCGGCGATCAAGGTCGAGGGCGAGCGGGCCTATGATCTGGCGCGCGATGGCGAGACCGTCACCCTGGAGCCCCGGACGGTGTTCATCCGCTCAGCAAGCCTCTTGGCGATGCCCGATCGGGACCATGCCGAGTTCGAAATCCATTGTGGCAAAGGGACTTACGTCAGGGCCTGGGTGCGCGATCTGGCCCTCGCCTTAGGCACTTTGGGCCACGTTTCGGCGCTGCGCCGCACCGCCGTCGGGGGGTTCCACGCCGAGGACGCGGTGGGGCTGGAAACGCTCAAGGGTTTTATGCATAGTCCCGCCGCTTTTGAGCACTTGAGGCCCATTGCGACCGCGCTGGACGGCATCCCGGCGCTGGCCGTTTCGGGCCCGGATGCGGTTCGCCTGAGAAGCGGCAATCCGATCCTGATCCGGCCGACGCAGTTCGCCCGGATCACGGAAGCCGTTCCCGAGGCGGACGATCTTCAAGGGCTCACGGTCTTCTGCTCCACGGGCGAAGGCGAACCGGTCGCACTGACCGCGCTGCAAGCCGGGGAACTTAGACCGTTTCGTGTCTTCAACTTTGGAACTGGATGACCGTATGACGATTACAACCGAACGCAAGAAAGAGGTTATCGGCGAATACGCCACCAAGCCGGGCGACACGGGTTCGCCCGAAGTCCAGGTGGCCGTGCTCTCCGAACGCATCACCAATCTGACCGAGCATTTCAAATCGCACGTCAAGGACAACCATTCGCGCCGCGGCCTCATCAAGATGGTGTCGCAGCGCCGGCGACTGCTCGATTACATCAAGGCTTCCGACGAAAAGCGCTACGAGGCGCTGATCGGCCGGCTGGGACTGAGGCGCTGAAGGCGCGTCTCTCCACGAAAGTTTCGCGTGCGTTCGCGGATGGTCCGCGTGCGCACGCATACCTATACTTGAGGACTGCTCAAGGAACGCCGTGAGGCAATCCGGCCTCGCGGGAAAGAAGGAAAGTGAATCCGCACATGTTCAAGATCCATCGTGAAGAAGTCGAATGGGGCGGGCGCAAGCTCGTGCTCGAAACCGGCCGCGTGGCGCGTCAGGCCGACGGCGCCGTCCTCGCCACCTATGGCGAAAGCGTGGTGCTCGCCGCCGTCGTAGGCGCGCGCGAACCCAAGGCCGGGGTCGATTTCTTCCCCCTGACCGTCAACTATCAGGAAAAATTCTTCGCCGCCGGCAAAATTCCGGGCGGCTATTTCAAGCGCGAAGGAAGGCCCACCGAGCGCGAGACGCTGACCTCGCGGCTGATCGACCGGCCCATTCGTCCGCTCTTCGCCGACGGCTACAAGAACGAGACCCAAGTGATCGTCACCGTGCTCAGCCACGATCTTGAGAACGACACCGACGTCTTGGCCCTGGTCGCGGCCTCCGCCGCGCTGACCATCTCGGGCATTCCGTTCATGGGGCCGATCGGCGCGGCGCGCGTCGGCTTCATCGACGGCGAATATGTGCTCAATCCCGTTATCGACACGATGCCCAATTCCAAGCTCGACCTGGTCGTCGCCGGAACCGCCAGCGCCGTCTTGATGGTGGAATCCGAGGCCCAGGAGCTATCCGAGAGCGAAATGCTGGGCGCGGTGATGTTCGGCCATCGTGAAATGCAGACCGTCATCGGCGCCATCATCGCGTTGGCGGAAAAGGCTGCCAAGGAACCGCGCGACGTTCCTGTTATCGACGACAAGGAAATCTTCGCGCGCATCAAATCGCTGGTGGGCGGCGATCTCTCCAAGGCGTTTCAGATCGCCGAAAAGCATGTGCGCGGCGACCGCATCAAGGAAATCCGCGCCAAGGCAGCAGAAGAATTCACCGGCGAGGGCAAGCTCGACGACAACAAGTTCAAGGGCCTGATGCACGATCTGGAAGCCAACATCATGCGCAACGCGGTGCTCGACACCAAGAAGCGCATCGACGGGCGCGATCTGGTCACGGTGCGACCGATCACGGCGGAAGTCGGCATCTTGCCGCGCACGCATGGCTCGGCGCTGTTCACCCGCGGCGAGACCCAGGCGCTGGTGGTTACCACGCTCGGCACCGGCGAGGACGAGCAGTTCGTCGACAGCCTGGAGGGCACCTACAAGCAGAACTTCATGCTGCACTACAATTTCCCGCCCTATTCGGTGGGCGAGACCGGCCGCATGAACGCACCGGGCCGCCGCGAAATTGGTCACGGCAAGCTTGCTTGGCGCGCCGTCCATCCGATGCTGCCGAAGAAGGAAGAGTTTCCCTACACGCTGCGCGTCGTCTCCGAGATCACGGAGTCGAACGGCTCCTCCTCGATGGCGACGGTGTGCGGCACCTCGCTGGCGCTGATGGATGCCGGTGTGCCACTCACCCGGCCGATCGCGGGCATCGCGATGGGCCTGATCCTGGAGGGCGAGCGCTTTGCAGTGCTCTCCGACATCCTGGGCGACGAGGATCATCTGGGCGACATGGACTTCAAGGTCGCTGGCACCGAAATGGGCGTGACCTCCTTGCAGATGGACATCAAGATCGCGGGCATCACCGAAGAGATCATGCGCGTCGCGCTCGATCAGGCGAAGGCCGGACGGTTGCATATCCTCGGCGAGATGAACAAGGCGCTCGGCCATGCGCGCAACGAGTTGGGCGAGCACGCCCCACGCATCGAGCAGATCAAGATCCCGACCGACAAGATCCGCGAAGTGATCGGCTCGGGCGGCAAGGTGATCCGCGAGATTGTTGAAAAGACCGGCGCCAAGATCAACATCGAAGACGACGGCACCGTGATGGTGGCCTCCGCCGACGGCGAGTCCATCAAGGCGGCGCTCAAATGGATCAAGTCGATCGTGGCCGAGCCGGAGATCGGCGAGATCTATGACGGCAAGGTCGTCAAGGTGATGGATTTCGGCGCTTTCGTGAACTTCTTCGGTCCCAAGGACGGCCTGGTTCACATCTCGGAACTGGCGGCCAAGCGCGTGGCGAAGACCAGCGACGTCGTGCAGGAAGGCCAAGCGGTGAAGGTCAAGCTGCTCGGCTTCGACGATCGCGGCAAGGTGCGCCTGTCGATGAAGGTGGTCGATCAGGTCACCGGCGAAGACCTCAGCAAGAAGCAAGAGACGGAAGTCCCGCCGGCCGGGACAGGGGCCCAGCCGCAAGCCTAAGCCGACTAATTAAACTCATAACAGCCGCCCGCCCGACGCATAGTCTGGGCGGGCGGTTTTGTTTTAGTCTGCACTGGTTCAAAACGAGGAATGCCCATGCCCAAGATCGACGTGACATCCGTGCCGGAGCACAAAGGCTCGGGCTATCCCGCGCCGTTTCACGAGAAATGCCTCGGGCGCTTGCGCAAGCGGCTGGGTGACGCGGGCGGACTCTCCCAGTTCGGCGTCAATCTGCTGACGCTGGCGCCTGGCGCCTGGTCGAGCCAGCGCCACTGGCATACAGCAGAAGACGAATTCGTCTATGTGCTGTCCGGCGAGGTCGTTTTGATCGACGACGCCGGAGAGAAGATCCTTCGTGCCCGTGACTGCGCCGCCTTCCCGAAAGGCGACGGCAACGGCCACCATCTCGTCAACAAATCCGGCACTCCCGCGATCTGCCTCGAAGTCGGCACGCGCTTGGACGATGATGACTTCTGTTCCTACCCCGACATCGACATGCAGATCGACGGCAAGGTGGGCGAATTCGCGCACAGGGACGGCACGCTTTATCCTAAGCAATGACGGCCGCCGCCCCATTGTTGGTTAATGAGGCTTCATGTTCTTGTCAGCAAGCTGTGCGATAGATAGCTTCGCTGCGGGCGGGGAATGGTCGGGGGCGTCATGCTTACATTCATGCGGTTTCTCAGTCTGGTCGTCGTCGTCGTCGCGCTGATGCTGCTCGGCGCGGACATGGTGACGTCGCTGGAGAATTTGGAAAAAGGCGGGCACATCGCGGTGCGCTCGCTGGGAACGATCTGGGGCTTGCTCGATCAAGGCAGCCTCGCTGCATTCGGGCACTGGTCCGCGGCGACGCTTCCGGGGTTTCTTGTCGGGGCGATCGATTGGCTGCTCGGCGTCTATGGCTGGTTTGCGGTCGGCACCATCGGCATGGTGATGGCGTTCTTCTTCGGCCGCAACAAGCACGAGAGCGCTTGAATTCGCTTCAGCGGTTGGCGCCGGGCTTCCACAGAACGTCTTTGCCCTTGTTCGCGGCGCGGCTCATCACGAACAGATGGTCCGACAGCCGGTTGATGTAGCGCAGCGCCGCGTCGCCGACCTTTTCACTCTGAGATAGTTGTACCATCAGCCGCTCCGCCCGGCGCACCACGGCGCGCGCGAGATGCAGATGCGCCGCCGCCGCGCTTCCCCCCGGCAGCACGAAGGACTCGAGCGGCTTGAGTTTCGCGTTCATGGCGTCGATCTCGCGCTCCAGGCGCGTCACCTGGGCCTCGGCGATGCGCAACCGCAACCTCGTGCTGCCCGCGCCCTCGGGGACGCAAAGATCGGCGCCCAAATCGAACAGATCGTTCTGGATGCGCGCCAGCATGGCGTCGAGCTTGCCTTTGGCATGGAGCCGCACGAGCCCGATGGCGGCATTGGCCTCGTCCACCGTGCCGAAGGCCTCCACGCGCAGCGCGTACTTGGCGACGCGCTTGCCGTCGCCGAGCGAGGTCTCGCCCTTGTCGCCGGTCTTGGTATAGATACGGGTCAGCCGAACCATGGGGGGAGCATAGCGCATGGAAGGGGAAGATAGAATCACCCTCATCCTGAGGAGCCCTTTCGCCCCACCCTTCGAGACGGCGCTTCGCGCCTCCTCAGGATGAGGGCGAAAGGGCGTCTCGAAGGACGGCAAAGGTTGCAGTGGGCCGTCCGCCGGTTATCATCCCGCCCGACCATTCGAGAGTGATCTTATGCCCGTCGAAGTGCCCGAAATCATCGAAGTGGAAACCACCCGTGTCGCCTGCGATGGCGGGGGCGGCGCCTTGGGCCACCCCAAGGTCTATCTCGAAATGGGCGAAGAGGATTTCGTCGAGTGCCCCTATTGCGACCGCCGCTTCGTGCTCAAGGCCGGAGCCGGGAAACATTGAGCGCCGCGCTCAAGAAGGGCGACCACCTCTATCTGATCGACGGATCGGGCTATCTGTTCCGCGCCTATCACGCGCTACCGCCGCTGTCGCGTAAATCCGACGGGCTCCCGACCGGCGCGGTCTCAGGCTACTGCAACATGCTGTGGAAGCTGCTGGAGGACATGAAGGACGGCGACCGCCCCACCCATCTGGCGGTGATCTTTGATGCCGGCAAGAAGACGTTCAGGAACGACATCTATCCAGAATATAAGGCCAACCGGCCCGAGCCGCCCGAGGATCTGATCCCGCAATTTCCTCTGGTGCGCGACGCGACGCGCGCCTTCGGGGTGGCGTGCGTGGAGGAGCCCGGCTTCGAGGCCGACGATCTGATCGCGACTTATGCGCGCCTGGCGCGCGAGGCGGGCGCGCGAACGACTATCGTCTCCTCCGACAAGGACCTGATGCAGCTGGTCGAAGACGGCAAGGTCCAGCTCTTCGACACGATGAAGAACAAGCGCATCGGTTCGGCCGAGGTGATCGAGCGCTTCGGCGTGCCGCCGTCGAAGGTCGTGGAGGTGCAGGCGCTGGCGGGGGATTCCACCGACAATGTGCCGGGCGTGCCGGGCATCGGGGTGAAGACCGCTGCCGAACTGATCAACACCTATGGCGACCTCGAGACGCTGCTCAAGCGGGCGGGCGAAATCAAACAGCCCAAGCGGCGCGAAACGCTGATGGAGAATGCCGACAAGGCGATTCTGTCTCAAAGGCTGGTGCTGCTCGACGATCACGCCAAGTTGAGGCAAACGCCCGAGGTGTTCGCCGTACGCGAACCGAATCCTTCCGAGTTGATTGGTTTTCTCAAATCGATGGAGTTCAACAGTCTCACCAAGCGCGCCGCCGCGCATTACGGGGTCGAGGATACCGATGCGATCGCCGCGACGCCGACCACTGGCGCAAAGCCGGTGGCCGCGAAAGCCAAACCGCCTGAGGCCGCGGCGCAAGGTGGAATGGTCGGCGCCGTTGCCAACCGCGCGGCGATCCTCAAGCCGGTCGATCATGCTACCTACGAAACCGTGACCACGCTCGAACGGCTGGAGCAATGGATCGCGCGCGCGCGCGACATCGGAACGGTGTGTGTCGATTCCGAGACCACTTCGCTCGACGCCATGCAGGCGGGCCTCGCCGGCGTGTCGCTGGCGCTCGCACCCAACGAGGCCTGTTACATTCCCTGCGGCCATGTTGCGGGCGAAGGCCTGTCGTTCGACGGTGGCAAGAAAATCGTGCAATTGGAAGAAGCCGATCTTCTCAAGCGTCTGAAGCCGCTGCTGGAAGACGAGTCCGTCCTCAAGATCGGCCAGAATCTGAAATATGATTACCTGATCTTCCGCCAGCGCGGGATCGTCGTTAAGCCGTTCGACGACACGATGCTGATGTCCTATGTGCTCGGCGCGGGACTGGGTGGCCACGGCATGGACGAGCTCTCGGAGAAATATCTCGGCCACACGCCGATTTCATTCTCCGACGTCGCGGGGAAGGGCAAGGAAAAGATCACCTTCGACCACGTGCCGATACCCGAAGCGACGCGCTACTCGGCCGAGGACGCCGATGTGACGCTGCGGCTTTGGTTGCTGCTCAAGCCTCGACTGGCGGAGGAACACAAGCGCACCGTCTATGAAACGCTTGAGCGTCCGCTGGCGCCGGTCCTGGCCGAGATGGAACACGAGGGCATCGAGATCGATCCCGATCTCTTGCGCAAGCTGTCGAACGATTTCGCCACCGACATGGCAAAGCTGGAAACGGAAATCCACAAGCTCGCGGGCGGATCGTTCAACGTCGCTTCGCCCAAGCAGCTGGGCGATATCCTGTTCGACAAATTCTCGCTCCAAGGCGGCCGGAAGACGAAGACCGGCGCCTGGTCCACCGACGCCGACGTGCTGGAAGACCTCGCGGCGCAAGGCCACGATCTGCCCAAGAAGGTTCTCGACTGGCGCCAGCTCGCCAAGCTGCGCGGCACCTATACCGATGCGCTGCCGACCTACATCGACCCGCAAACCGGGCGCGTGCACACTTCGTATGCGATGGCCGCGGCGGCGACCGGGCGGCTGGCCTCGACGGACCCAAACCTTCAGAACATTCCGATCCGCACGCAAGAAGGCCGCCGCATACGCCAGGCCTTCATCGCGCCCAAGGGCTCCAAGCTCATCAGCGCCGATTACAGCCAGATCGAATTGCGCCTGCTCGCCCACATCGCGGACATTCCGCAGCTGAAGAAGGCGTTCGCCGACGGGCTCGACATTCACGCGCTCACGGCTTCGGAAATCTTCGGTGTGCCGGTGAAAGGCATGCCGCCTGAAGTGCGCCGCCGCGCCAAGGCGATCAATTTCGGTATTGTTTACGGCATTTCGGGATTCGGTCTCGCCAATCAGCTCGGCATCGCGCGCGAGGAGGCCAACGACTACATCAAGAAATATTTCCAGCGCTTCCCCGGCATCCGCGATTACATGGAAGCGACCAAGGAGTACGCGCGCGAGCACGGCTATGTCGAAACCCTGTTCGGCCGGCGCATTCACATCCGCGAGATCAAATCGACCAACCAGGGGATGCGCGGCGGGGCGGAGCGCGCCGCGATCAACGCGCCGATCCAAGGCGCCGCCGCCGATGTCATCCGCCGCGCGATGATCCGCATGCCCGAAGCGCTGGCGTCGGCCAAGCTCAAGGCCAAGATGCTGCTGCAAGTGCATGACGAACTGGTGTTCGAAGCGGTCGACTCCGAGGTTGAGAAGACCTCCAAGGTTGCCGTCGCGGTGATGGAGCAGGCCTCGCTACCCGCGGTGCCGCTGTCGGTCAAGCTGACCGTCGAAGCGCGCGCGGCCCAGAACTGGGACGCGGCGCACTAATCACGAAAGAGCGTGGATGCTGGGGTTCTCGCCGCACAATTTGCATGCGGGATCGGGGCGCAGCGCAATCGTCCGGAAACGGGTCTCGAGCGCTTCGTAGATCAACAGCCGCCCCGCCATGCTTTCGCCGGTACCGGCGATCTCTTTGAGAACTTCCAACGCTTGCAGCGTGCCCATCACGCCCGCGGCGGCGCCCAAGACGCCCGCTTCGCTGCAGGATTGAACGGTGTCCGGCGGTGGTGGCTCGGGAAACAGGCAGCGGTAGCAAGGCCGGCCTTTGAAGGTCGCGAGCTGGCCGGAGAATTCGCTCACCGCGGCGCTCACCAGCGTCCTCTTCGCCAAGAAACAAGCGTCGGCGACCAGGAAGCGGGTGGCGAAATTGTCCGAGCCGTCGGCGATGATGTCATACCGCCCGATCAGCTCCAGCGCGTTGTCGGGTGCGAGCCGCATAGCGTGGGTTTCGATCTTCACGTGCGGATTGAGGGCGCGTACCGCCTCGGCGGCGGAGTCCGTCTTGAGCCGTCCGACATCAACGGTGCGATGGGCGATCTGGCGCTGCAGGTTGGAGAGGCTGACGGTGTCGAAATCGGCGATGCCGAGCGTGCCGATCCCCGCCGCCGCCAGATAAAGAATCACCGGGCTGCCCAGCCCGCCAGCCCCCACCACCAGCACGCGGGCGGCCTTGAAGCGCGCCTGACCGGCGCCCCCCACCTCGCGCAAGACGATATGGCGCGCGTAACGCTCGATTTCCTGATCCGACAGGGTCACATGGGTCTCCGGCTGCAGCGCAACATCATAAGCGAGAACGCATTGAAATAAATGGTGTCTCTTTGTGTTCGATCTGCACGTTTATGTCGCAGTGACAGCGCGGCGCTTCTATCCATGCTGCGACTGCGTACGATGCCGACAAGGAGGACGATGACACAGCCAGGCCGAGCCTCCGAACTTGCGGGCTTTCGCAAGCTCAAAGCGGCGCAGTGGAATCTGCCGCCCGCCGCGCTGGTCGCGCACGCGCTGGCGCGCCGCGAAGGGCTGTTGGCGAAGGACGGTCCGCTGGTCGTGCTCACCGGCCAGCACACCGGCCGCTCGCCCGGCGACAAATTCATCGTCAAAGACGCGAACACCGAGAACCGCGTCTGTTGGGACAACAACAAGTCGATGAGCCCGGCGCACGCCGACGCGCTGCATGCCGCGATGATGAACTATGCCGAAGGGCGAGAGCTTTACGTCACGGATGTATTCGCCGGCGCCGATCCTCATCATCGCCTCAAGGTGCGCATCGTCACCGAATATGCGTGGCACGCGCTGTTCTCGTACCAATTGCTCATCCGCCCCGAGGCAGAACAATTGAAGGACTTCGCGCCCGAATTCACCGTCATCGATCTACCCGGATTCGAGGCCGATCCCACGCTGCACGGCTCGGTCGGCAAGACCGTGATCGCGCTCGACCTCAGCGGCCGGCGCGTCTTGATCGGCGGCACCTCCTATGCGGGCGAGATCAAGAAATCGATCTTCACCATCCTCAATTACCTCCTGCCGGAGAAGAAGGTGATCCCGATGCATTGCTCCGCCAATGTGGGGGCGGACGGCAAGAGCGCGATCTTCTTCGGCCTCTCGGGCACCGGCAAGACCACGCTGTCGGCGGATTCCAGCCGCACGCTGATCGGCGACGACGAACATGGCTGGGGCGCGGACGGCGTGTTCAATTTCGAAGGTGGTTGCTACGCCAAGGTGATCCGCCTGTCGCTCGAGGCCGAGCCGGAGATCTACGCCACCACCAAGCGCTTCGGCACGGTGCTGGAAAACGTGGTGCTCGATCCCAAGACGGGAGAACTCGATCTCGACGACGACCGCCATACCGAGAACACCCGTGCCGCCTATCCGATCGATTTTATTCCCCATGCCAGCGACACCGGGCGCGCGCCTCATCCGGCCAACGTCATGATGCTGACGGCGGATGCTTTCGGCGTCTTGCCGCCGATCGCCAAGCTGTCGCCGAGCCAGGCGATGTACCATTTCCTTTCCGGCTTCACCGCGAGAGTGGCGGGCACCGAAAAAGGCATGGGCGCGCAGCCGGAACCGACCTTCTCCACCTGTTTCGGCGCGCCGTTCATGCCGCTGCATCCCTCGGTTTACGGCAACCTGCTGCGCGATCTGATCGACACGCACGATTGCGATTGCTGGCTGGTCAATACCGGCTGGGCGGGCGGGCCGGCGAGCGCAGGCGGCAAGCGCATGCCGATCAAGGTAACACGCGCGCTCCTTGCCCAGGCGCTGAACGGCTCGCTGGCAGAGAGCAAATGGAATTACGATCCGGTCTTCGGCTTCCGTACACCCGTTGCGGTCAAGGGTGTCGATGCCGCGATCCTCAATCCGCGCGATGCGTGGAAGGACAAAGCGGCCTACGATGCGCAGGCGAAGAAGCTCGCCCGCATGTTCCGCGACAATTTCAAGAAGTACCTGGATTACGTCGACGAGCGGGTGCTGAAGAACGCGGCCCAGATCGCCCAAGCGGCGGAATGATTTTCCAGCAAGCGCGGGCGTGGCTGCGCTATGGCGGCGCGCCGGCGCCGGGGCGGGTGTAGCGCGCCACCATGAAGTTGTAATAGGGCAGGCCGTAATAGACGTACCAATTGGGATCGCCGTAGTTGCGCCGCTCGAACTCGGACATCTGCTTCAAGGCATCGTTCAGATATTTGAGGCCGTTAGCCTGGCCGCTGTCGTATTTCGCGTAGAAGGTGGCCTTGGCGATGTTCATCGGATCTTTCGGATCGCCTTGAATCTTCGCCCAATAGAGTCCCGCGATGCCGCTGATGTTCGCCGCGCTGCCCGCCAGTTCCGTCAGCCGCCGCGTCTTGAGTTCCGTCTGCTTGAGCACGACATAGTTCTTCTCCAAATGATTGCGCGCGAGATCGATCATCTGTTGAAGCTTCTTGAAGGCGGCGTATTCCTCGGCGCTGAGGTTGGGGTCCTTGGCGGCCCGCGAAGGCAACTCAGGCTGGCCCGGCGGGTTGAGATCGGGCTGAACGAATTTTTCGCTGGGATCGATCAGGCCGAATTCCTGCATCAGATTGAGCGCGGTCTGCAGCGCTTCGAGCGGGCTCGGACCATTGACGCCGTATTCCTTCAATTCCCCCAGGTCGATCGGCGCATTGGGATCGAGTTTTCCCCCGCTGGCAGCCTTGACCTTGTCGAGCATGGTCTTCAGCTTTTCGATCAGCGACTGGGTTTGTTCGGCGATGCGCGGATCTTCCTGCGCTTTGACGAGCGCCGGCGCCATGTCATCCGCGGCCGCACTGACGCTTGTCATCAGAAAGAATAACGCGATGGCGCAAAGCCGCTTCATGGTTTGCCTCGCATTTGCTGGCCGCGATAGATCAACCCCGCGATGACGAGGAGGGCTAAGAAGATGCCCGCCAGGAGAATATAAATCAGCATGCTCGAGCCGGACTTCTCGGCGACCGGTGCTGATTGCATGGACTGCGCCGCTTGCACCGCCTGCGGCGGCCGCGCCCCGCCCGCCTGCGCCGCATCCATCGCGACAATCGGATCGTTCGCTGGCAGCTTGATGGCCGGCCCGCGCCACACCGCGATCTGATAGGTTGAGCCAACGGGCCCGCTCACCTTGAAGTGCGTATCGTCGCCGGTGCGAAAGCGCACGACCAGCGTACCGTTCGCATCGGTGTCCTGGTCGAAGAACGATCCCGAGCCCTTGAATGCCGACAGATGCAGCTTCGCGCCCGTTGCCGTCGAAACCAGCGTCAACTGAACGGGATTGTCGAGCGTGTTATTCTTGAGGGTGAAATTCACGCCGTCGGGCGACGACTTTCCGCGCGCGACCGTATAGGTGCCGTAGGCGACGCGGGCGTCGGCGACAGGGGTGAGTTCCCAATATTGCGTCGCGCGCGCCTCCCCCGTCGCGATCAGCGCAACGAGTGCGGCGACAACCAGCAGCGACCGGCGCAACCCCGCCACGTCCACATGCGATGTGAAGAGTCGCACCGCCATGCCCCCAACCGACGACGAGCCGAGGTTAACGATGCTGCCAGCGTCGGTCCAGCCCAGGTTTCCGTTACGTCCGATTCCGATTCTTGAATATTGGAGACACGTTGCCGACGTTCAGCGCCTCGCCCGATTGTGCTGTGACAATTTCGAGATTTCTCGGATAGCTCAAGGCCGCTCCATTATTCTGAATGGCTTGTTCATTCCGTATTCAGGCGGATTCTATGAAATAGGCGAACAACTAGGGGCTGGTGATTGACCACTTAAAGGAGACTTCCATGAAATCACTGGCAAGGAATTTGATGCTCACGGCAATGTTGGCGGGCACTGCGATGTTGGCGGCAACTCCGGCGAATGCGCGCGTGAGTTTGTCGATCGGCCTCGGCGGGCCTGCTTATTACGGCTACAACTACAACCGCCCCTGCTATTTCTACCGCACCCATGACCTTCCCGCTCCGGCGCGTTGCCGGGCGTATCTGAGCGGCTATTGGGGTCCTCAGGTGTATGCGGATGGCAACTTCATCTTCCGCGATCGGGACCACTGGTCGCGCTGGAATGGCCGCGACGACTATCGCCACTGGCACGATCATAACTGGGGTGGCGAGCACCATCGCTAGAATTTGAATGCCGTGCCCGTTCAATCCTGGACGGGCACGGTGCCGTGCAGCGGCGCCGAAAAATCGCCAAGATCAATTCGTCTTGCGCTTGAGGAAAGCGAAGGCATTGTCCTGTGGGGCGCCGCGATTGAGGGACTGATCGATCCACAGCATCGCCATGGGTTCGAGCAGCCGCGCGATTCTCAGCGGTCCCGCATCCCTTGCTTCGAAGCCGAGGTCGCGAACAAGCTGCATCACAGCGGGCTTGTTCGCCGCGTCATCGCCCGCAACGAAAATCGTCGGCGGCGCAACGTAACCGGTGGTGTCGGCCATCACCGAATAGCCCACTTGATTGAGCGTCTTGAACACAAACGCGCCGGGTGCGAGCGAGGCGACGGTCTCGCCGCCGGAAGTATCGAAGCCGAGCGCAAGGCCCAGTCCGTCCTTCGTCATCCCCAGCGGATTGGTGACATCGATGAGGATGCGCCCCGTCAAATTCCCGCAAGCCTGAACGGCGCTCGCCGCTTCGTGCCAGGGAACCGCCAGCACGATGACATCCGCATCACGCACGGCTTCGGAGACGGTGAGGACTTTGGCGTTTCCCGCGTCGCGCGCGGCACTGGCGTGTTTGGCGCTCGGCGCCGGTACGCCATAGATGATCGTATGCCCCGCCCGCGCCCAGCCTTTGCCGAGCGCCGCGCCCACATTGCCCGCACCCAATATCGCAATTCGCGTCATTGCTTCGTCCCGTCCCAGAACGCCTTCACCTTGGCGAAGAAGCTGCCGCATTCGGGCTGGCAGTCCGGCTCGCAACAGCCCTCGAACTCGCGCAGAATGTCCTTCTGCTTCTTACTCAGCTTGACCGGGGTTTCGACCGCAATCTCGATGTAAAGGTCGCCGGCCATCCCGCCGCCGCGCAGCACCGGCATGCCTTTACTGCGCAGGCGGAACTGGCGGCCCGATTGCGCGCCTTCCGGAATGTTGATCTTCGTGCGTCCGCCGTCGAGCGTGGGCACCTCGACGCTGCCGCCGAGCGCCGCGGTACACAGCGACACCGGCACATGGCAATAAAGATCGTGGCCGTCGCGCTGGAAGATCGCGTGTTGCGCCACAGAGATGAAGACGTAGAGATCGCCCGGCGGGCCGCCATTGAAGCCGCCCTGGCCTTCGCCCGAAAGGCGGATGCGCGTGCCTTCCTCAACGCCCGGCGGGATGTCGACGGCGAGCGTGCGCTCCTTCTGCACATGGCCCGAACCGCTGCACGGCTTGCACGGGCTTTTGACGACGCGCCCGTTGCCATGGCACTGCGGGCAGGTGCGCTCGATGGTGAAGAAGCCTTGGGTAGCGCGCACCTTGCCGTGCCCGGAGCAGGTCGGACATTGTTCGGCGCGGGTGCCGGGCTCGGCGCCGGTGCCGCCGCACACTTCGCAGGCGACGGCGGAGGGCACCTTGATCTCGGCGCGCCGGCCACGAAACGCTTCCTCCAGGCTGATCTGGAGATTGTAGCGCAGGTCGCCGCCGCGGTTCTGCCGCCGCCGCCCGCCACCCATGATTTCGCCGAACAGATCGTCGAACACGTCGGTGAAGGAGGAGGCGAAATCGAAGGGATGGCCGCCGGCGTGGCCGTTGCCCATGCCGTGCTCGAAGGCGGCATGGCCGAAGCGGTCATAGGCCGCGCGCTTCTGATCGTCCTTCAGGACGTCATAGGCTTCGTTGAGTTCCTTGAACTTGACTTCGGACGTGTGATCGCCGGGATTGCGATCAGGGTGCAGCTCCATGGCGAGCTTGCGATAGGCCGCCTTGATCTCGGGCGGCGGCGCGCCCTTCTTGCAGCCCAGAACGTCGTAATAGCAGCGTTTCATGGCGCGCGCCGAAAGCCGGAAACCGGAAGCCGGAAATCAGAAGCCGCACGTTCCATGCCGCACATCAACTCCAGCCCCTGATCGCCACCTTCCGGTTTCTGATCTTAGTTTTCCGGCTTCTTGTCGTCGACTTCGGAAAACTCCGCATCCACGACATTGTCGTCCTTCGGTTTGGCGCCGTCGCCTTCGGGCGCAGCGCCTTCGCCGCCCTGGGCAGCCTGC
>Ga0265340_10000287_pt1 | contig 26530 bp, 32 predicted proteins | sample 4CB225metaG_FD_202082 | JGI IMG/M metagenome (GOLD analysis project Ga0265340, IMG submission 202082) | Rhizosphere microbial communities from Carex aquatilis grown in University of Washington, Seatle, WA, United States - 4-CB2-25 metaG | ecosystem: Host-associated > Plants > Roots >...
TCTGCGGCGTCAATCTGACGCAGGTTGTTGATGCAGGCGTTGGCTTGCGATGTGGCGCGGGCCCTGACGAAGTTGGGAATGGCAATCGCCGCCAGGAGGCCGATGATGGCCACGACGATCATAATTTCCACCAAGGTGAAGCCCGTCTTGCGGACAGTTTTGGTCGTTTTCATGTTTTGTTTCATTATTAATGTTTTATTTATTGCTTGGTTCGCCATTAGAAAAAGTTGTTTTTCCTATAACGAACCTTTAAAAAATCGAGCAAATCTGGTGCCAGATTAAACTCAAATGGGTGCAAGGCAACACCTTGCACCCATTCAAGTCAGCCAATCGTCAAGGCAGCACATGGGGTGGAGTAACCGTATTTGCCAGCGAGCACAAAGCCTGTGGGATCGAACCGACAGCGTTCAGACTGTAAGTGCCGCCGGCAGGACAACCAGGAATCTGAAGGTTGACATTCAGCCTGATGTAGGGTGTGATGTCGCCGGGATAATTGACGATGTCGCCAACGTGAAGTCCTTTTTCGATGGCAACCTGTTGGACTGCGGTTTCGATCTGCCGCAGATTGTTGATGCAGGCATTGGCTTGTGAGGTGGCGCGGGCATGCACGAAGCTGGGAATGGCAATCGCCGCCAGGAGGCCGATGATGGCCACAACGATCATAATTTCCACCAGCGTGAAGCCCGCCACCCTCGTGGGTTTGGCAGTTTTCATATCACATTAACTTTCTCTTTGCGGTGTGAACAACACAACAGGCGGATTACCATGATTACAGTTATCGTTCACTCATTGCCTGTTGTGACCCGCGTCGGTTTCTCAATCAGCAATGCCGATGCCAGAATCCAAGTCAAAGCTGGCCTTCGGCAACAAAAAAGCCCAAGGCACCGGCCTCGGGCTTTTGTTTCAAACAACAAACCAACTTCCCATTATGGCAGAAAGTGCCCGGGATTAACCGAGTTGCCGAGGCTGCAAGTCACTTGCGGAGTGGCTCCCACTGCGGCCGTGGTATAGGTGCCGCCTGCCGGGCAACCGGGAATCTTGCTGTTGACGTTCAGCTTGATGTAGGGTGTCAGATCCGTGGTCAGGCTGGGAGCAGCCGTCCCGGACGATTTCCCTTGTTCCAAAGCCCATTCATTCTCTGCGGCGTCAATCTGACGCAGGTTGTTGATGCAGGCGTTGGCTTGTGAGGTGGCGCGGGCCCTGACGAAGTTGGGAATGGCAATCGCCGCCAGGAGGCCGATAATGGCCACGACGATCATAATTTCCACCAGGGTGAAGCCCGCCTTGCGAACGGTTTTGGTCGTTTTCATGTCTTTTTTCTTTTTCTTATCTGCGGCGTGAACAGCACAACAGGCGGGTTACAATAATTACAACTTTGTTCACTTGATTGCCTGTCGCAACCGCATCTATGGCAGCATACAGCACGCTTGATGCCAAGACCCAAATGAGAAACACCCCTCCCCGGCGTTAGTTTCTATATTGCGCAGTTGGAAATGGATGTGAATTTCGAGGTCGGTGGTTCCGTGCTGCCGGTTTTGGTTTCAGCACGATGCCATAGCAACGATCTGTTTCACAATTTGCCAGTGTGTAATATTCTTGGACACTTTGGTTAAAACCCTGTGTTTTCCGGTTCATTACACGAAAAATCATGTATGGGGCGCAGATTCATACACGAAACGGAAACTTAAAAACTCAACGGTTTTGCCATCTCCGTGAGAATGGCGCCGAACATTGAGAGACGGGCTTGCGTGCGTGGCAAACCGCCGTTTGGAGAATTTGCCCGGATCGAGATTGCCGAGCCGGTTTGATTCTTCTAAAACAAGCTGGTTGCCAATGGCCACGCTTATATTCGACATCGAGACCACCGCGCTGCCCCTCGAACTGTTCGACGAGGCGCAGCAGGAATATCTTTTCCGCGAGGCCGACAAACTCGGCGACGCTGTCGCCAAGGCGGCCAAGCGCGAGGAAATCACCAAGTTCATGAGCTTGTGGCCGTTCACGTCGCAGGTCGTCTGCATCGCCATGCTCAACGCCGAGACGCAGCGCGGCCAGTCGCTGTTCGTCGCCGAGGATTTTGAAGACGAAGCGGGCGAAGGCGGACCGGTCGAGTTCGTGCCGTGCGCGGATGAGACCGAGTTGCTTACGGCGTTCTGGGACGTGGCGAAGCACTACGACACGGTCGTCACCTTCAACGGCCGCGGCTTCGATGTGCCGTTCATTTACTTGCGCTCCGCGTTGCTCAACGTGCCCATCTCGAAAAAAAACTGGCTCGGCTACCGCTATGCGACCGAACCGCACTGCGATCTGGCGGAACAACTCACGTTTTACAGCGTGAGCGGACGCGATGGCGCGGCGCGGCGTTTCAACCTGGATTTTTACTGCAAGGCCTTCGGCATCGAATCACCCAAGAGCCACGGCGTCACCGGCATGGACGTCGGCACGCTGATGGCGGCGGGAAAATTCCGGGAAATTGCCGAATACTGCCTGCGCGACGTCCGCGCCACGGTGGAGCTTTACAAAATCTGGAAGGAAAGGCTGGCGGGGATAAAATGAAATTGTATCACCAATTCAAACTCAATGAGATTGAGCAGAGGTGACATGCTCATTTGCTTCGCATTGAATGAAGAAGCCGCACCGTTTCGGATAATCGCGGCGGGCAAAGCTGGCGTTTCCATTCTCATCACCGGCATTGGACGCCAGAACGCCGAACAATCCACGCGAGAATTTCTCGCTGCGCATTCGCCGGAGCTGGTGCTGACCTGCGGCTTCGCCGGCGGACTGAATCCAGAACTGAAACCCGGCGAAGTGGTTTTTGAACTGGCAGATCGGAGGGACGAGTTACACGAGTCCCAAACGAAAAAAGAATTGGGGGATTTGATTGGGGACTCGTGGAACTCGTCCCTCCGGAAAAAATTGCTCGCCGCTGGCGCCAGGCCCGCGAAGTTTTTCTGCGCCGACCGCATCGCCACGACTGTCGCCGAAAAGAAAAAATTGCGCGACGACACCGGCGCGGACGCGGTGGAGATGGAATCGGAGGCCATTCATGCGGTTTGCCGCGCGCGCGACATTCCCTGCGCCACCGTCCGCGTGATTTCCGACACGGCCGGCGAGGATTTGCCGCTGGATTTCAACGCCCTTTCCAAACCGGACAAAAGTTTGGATTACGGCAAATTGATTTGGGCGATTGCCAAGTCACCAGGAAAAACCGGTGGATTGTTGCGGCTTCAAAAAAATTGCGGATTAGCGGCGGAGCGGCTGGCGGATGTCCTTGGCAAAATCACTTTTCCGTAACCGGCGATTGTATTGGAGCCAGCGGCGCGGGCTTTTCCTTCGCGTGCTGGCTGTAACTGATGAACGCCGCGCCAATCACAATCAAAATCACCCCCAGCCAGCGCGCGGCGGAGACTTGTTCACCCAGAAACCAGATGGCAGCAAACGTCGCGAAGACGAAGCTCAAGGCGGTGAGCGGCCAGAGAAAGCTGATGTCGCTCTTCGACATCAAAATCAGCAGGCAGACGAAGAACAGCGCCTCAAAAAACACGCCAAGCAGGATTTGTGGATTCGTCGCGCCGGATTTGAGGACGCGGAAAATCTCGGCGGCCGTGTAGCCGTTCATGTCGCCAATGTGCGTCATGCCCTTTTTCAGCAAGACAACGCCGGTGGATTCAAAAACCAGACCGACCAGCAAAATCAAGAGCAGCTTTATCATAAATTCCTGCAGCCGTGAATTTCAGTTCGCAATTTCGCAGCCGAAAGACCGCGGTTGCATCACGTCAAATCCTGGTAACGAACCAGTTCGATGCCGAGTTTTTTCACCAGCGCCTTCACGCGCGGGCTGACGAGGGCGTCGAACTCATGCTTAAATTCGTCGAGCGATGGATGCGAGTAAAGCTCGGAATCGCCCGGCGGCAATTCAGGCAGCAGCTGTAAAAGATATTCTTCATTCACCTGCGCATTTTGCAGCAGACCAAAGGTGGTTTCGGCGTGCTTGATGCCGTGCTGGCGCAACGGCTCGCGTGCCCGGTTCGAGAGCCATGCATAAATCGCCGCATGCGAGAGGCGGTAGAACCAGCGTCCGCGTGCCATGCGCCGGCTTCGTGCCAGACAATCCCGTGTGAGTCGCATCCGCCGGATGCCGAGCTTTCCGGCATCTTCCATCAAAATTTGGAACACGACCGGGTGCAGGTGCAGGTGCAGATGGCCGTTGACATGGTCGAGCGGCAGGCCCGTCGAGTGGAATTTTTCAAACTGGGCGTGGATTTCGGCGCGCAATTGTCCGCGCAAACCGCGCTGGAAAAAATAGCGGGAGCCGGCTGTGACCGGTTTGTTGCCAAATTCGCCGCGCGGGTTGACGAGGCCGGGAATTTTTTCCGGCGGCAGCACGGCATGTCCCATCAGCAAAGTCAGATGCAGGCCAATGCCCAATCGCGGGTTTTCCTTCGCCAGCCTCACGGCCTCGTCGAAACCCGGTTCGTTCACCATCAAGCTGGCGGTGGTGAGAATGCCCCCGCCATGAGCGCGAATGACGGCTTCGTTGACGGAATGGGAAAGGCCAAAGTCGTCCGCATTCACTACAAGTCTTCGGCGCATGGCTTTAGTCCTTGACCGGTTTCCCCACCGGAACGCAATCAAGCACTCGATCCGCCTTTATGGCGAACAGGAAAACCAGGAAAAGTTTTTGGAGTTTGCCCAACCGCACGGGTTTTGGCCTGAAAACATTGAATTTCTTCCGCTCCAGTTTTTGCAACAGGCGCCAGTAAACCGCGCCCATTAATTCGGCGGCGACCATCGCCCGGCGGTCTTCTGCGGGCAGGGTTTGCCGCGCGAGCCGGTAAAAATGTTTCGCACGGCCGGCGACACTGGCGGCGAGCGCGAAATAGCGGTCGGAGTATTTGTCCTTGAGAATTTCGTCCTCGGTCACGTTGAATTTTTGCCATTCGGACCGCGGCAGATAAATCCGCCCGCGCTCGGCGTCGGTTTTCACATCACGCAAAATGTTCGTCAGTTGCAACGCCCTGCCCAGGTGAACGGCATAAACGCACGTCGCCGGATCCTGGTAGCCAAAAATCTCAATGCTCAACAAGCCGACGGCCGAGGCCACGCAATAACAATATGACTCCAGCTGCTCAAAATTTTCATAGCGCTTGATTTCCAGGTCCATTTCGCAGCCTTTGATGAGCGTGTCGAACAATTCAAACGGCAGGGAATATTTTTGAATGACGGGTTGCAATTCCTGGTTCACGGGAAACTGCGGCATTTGCTTGTTGCAAGCGCGTTTGATGTCCTCGCGCCATTCGGCGAGTTGCGTCCGGCGTTCTTTCGTTGGAACAGATTCTTCGTCAGCCACGTCGTCCACTTCGCGGCAGAAGGCATAGAGCGCGGACATGGCATCGCGTTTCGATTTGGGCAGGAGAACGAAGGCGAGCGCCAGGTTGGACGCGCTTTTGCGGGTGATCGCGCGGCTGTCGTGCATCGTGGTTATGGCGTTTGCGAAGGCCTTCCTCCGGAAGGCGGGGTCGGACGCGCGGGCGGCAACCCGCCGGTCTGGGCGAGTGTGGGGTTGATGGAACGTCGCTCACGCCGGTGGCGGGGCTTGTGCCGGCGCCGGCGTCCCCGCTTGCGAAAGTACACAACCCAGATCAGCGCGCCAATGGCAATCAGCACAAACACCCCGGCCATGATAAAAAAATCCACCCAGGTCGCTGTCATCGGGCCTACTGCTGGCAGTCGTTCTTCCATAATATCAGGGCTCATCCACTCTTGGAAACATGCCGGCTCGCGGTCATGGAGTCTCACCTATCGTGCCATCACCCACATTCATGTTCAGCCGCTGCATCCGGTAACGGAGTGAATGGCGTGTCAATTTAAGGCGTTCCGCCGCCCGCGTCAGGTTAAAATCATGTTGTTCCAGCGCATGGGTTATTAATTCGCGTTCCAACCGGGCCAGTGCGTCGTCAAGCGATTCGTCGGGCGCCGGCTGCAGGAGCGGGACCTTTTGCAAACGCGCTTCGACCAGGAAATCGGGCAGGCTGGACGGCTGGATTTCGCGCGTCTTTTCCAAAATCAGCGCGCGTTCGATGACGTTGCGCAACTCGCGGACGTTGCCAGGCCAGGTGTGGGACAGCAATTTGGACCGGGCGGCGGGCGCGAGCCCGTCCACGTTTTTGTTCAGCGCGGTCCGAAACATTTTCAAAAAGTGTTCGGCGAGCAGTGAAACGTCGTCGCCGCGTTCGCGCAGCGGCGGCAGGCGAAACTGCACCACGTTCAAACGATGAAACAAATCTTCGCGGAAATCGCCGGCGGCGATGGCCTGCACGATGTCACGGTTGGTGGCGGCGATAAGACGGACGTTGACGCGGAGTTCCTGCGTGCTGCCAACGCGCGTGAACGTGCCATCTTCGAGAAACCGGAGCAGCTTGGCCTGGAGCGGTTTGCTCATGTCGGCGATTTCATCGAGAAAGATCGAGCCGCCGTCGGCTTCTTCAACGCGCCCGGGTTTTTGTTTCAGCGCGCCGGTGAACGCGCCCTTTTCGTGGCCGAAAAGTTCGCTTTCGAGCAGCGTTTCGGGTATGGCTGCGCAATTGATGCGGATGTAATTCGCCCCGCGCCGCCGGCTCGAGCTGTGAAGCGCACCGGCGACGAGTTCCTTGCCAGTGCCGCTTTCGCCAAGGACGAGCGCGCGCGTGTCGGTGGGCGCAACGGTCTGGATTAATTGCCTCAATTCGCGCATCCTCGGTGATTCGCCAATGATCTGGTCGAGGCTGTAAATTTCGCCGGTGCGGGAGCGCAGGGTCGCATTTTCGCACAGGAGTTGGTGGCGCTCGGCGCAACGCGCAACGGCGTGCAGCAATTCCTCCGGAGCGAACGGTTTGCTCAGGTAGTCCATCGCGCCGGCTTTGATGGCTTCCACGGCGAGTTTGGGCGTGGCATAGGCCGTGAGCATGAGCATGGGCAGTTCCGGCCACCGGCTGCGGGCCTTGGCGAGGAATTCGTAACCGCTCATGCCGCCGAGCCGGGCGTCGGTGATGACCATGAAAAATTCCCCGCTCGTGAGCAGGCCAAGCGCCTCCTCGGCGGATTCGGCGGCGCGCACTTCGTAACCATCGTCGCCCAGCATCGTCTGGAGCGAACGGCGCATGTTCTTCTCGTCATCCACGACGAGCACCGGTGGCAATGGCGCGCTCATTTCAAGGATAGTTTCATCAACGCTTTCGCCGGAAAGAATAAGGCGAATTTCGCGCCCTTTCCAAGCTCCGATTCCACACGCACACTCCCGCCGTAAAGCTCGACGTTGTGTTTGACGATGGCGAGGCCGAGACCGGTGCCGCGTTCCTTGGTGGTGTAGTAAGCTTCGAAAATGCGCTCGATTTTGTCGGGCGGAATGCCCGACCCGTCGTCACGCACGGAAATTGCAACGGAATGATTGCGGTCACAATCGGCGACGACGAAAACATTCCCCGTCTCGCCCAACGCTTCGCGTGCATTTTTCAAAAGGTTCACAAGAATCTCCGACAGGTGGCCGCGCTGCATGAGCAGGGGCGGAAAGCCATGCCCGTATTCGCGGTGAATTTTAATTCCCGTCGGCACCGCCGGCGGAAAAACCTGCGCGATGGCGCGGTCAAGTTCTTCAATGACGTTGAGCCTCTCGACATGCCCTTCGCTCAACTGCGCGTAGCCCATGATTTGCGTGATGACCCGGTCGGCATGCGCGACCTCCTCCTGGATGATTTCGATTTGCGGCGCGACGGTGGTTTTGCCGTCGCAGATGGAACGTTGCAGCGAGAACACGGCGTTGTTGATGATGGCGAGCGGATTTTTGATTTGATGGGCGAACTCGGCGGCGAGCCGCCCGGCAGAGCGCAATTGGCCCTCACGCGCGGCGAATTCCTCCGCCTCCTCGACGGCCAGCCGCTGGCGCTCCAGCAACACCTGCGCACCGTAACAACAAATCGCCGTCAGCCATAACACAGCCATGCGCAACACAAACGGCTCGCCCAAATCCGCGTGCAGCGGAAAGTCCAGCGATTCCAGCGCACGTCGCGTCGTGTCATCCAGGTTGTTTGCAATGGTGACATCCAGGACAGCCACCAGCGCGTAACAAAGGCTGATGATGAAATTCAAAAACAATTGGGAAAACCCGGGCGGCACGCTTACGGCATTGCGGACAATCAAGGCCACGAACAGCCAGAACAAAATGCTGTCCAGCCCGCCGGTGATCAGCGTCATGGCCGCCACCAAAAGCCCGTCCACCAGGCCACTGGTGACCACTGTCCATTGCACGATCGCCAACGGCAGGCGCCGCACCTCCAACATTGGCAAAGCCAGCAACGCGCTGATGGGGATGTAAAACCAGAAAATGTATTGGACCGTATCGACCACGATGTCCATCAGGCTCGAGATTTGCCCGACCCACATCGAGTGCTCCAGCCGGAATGAATGCAAAATCATGCCGATGAACACGACCCTGAGCGGCAGCGTGATGTCCCGCTCCATGATTTCAATGCGCCGGAGCAGGCGCGGCGGATCGGGTGCCGGAATTTCCAGAAACACGGGCACCCGTTTCAGCCATTGCCAATGGCTTGATTTCATAAGTTCACCGCAGCGAAAACATCTCAACGCAGCAATTTAACCGCGCGGTCGGCAATCGCCTCGACCGGCCACAGCCGGCCGACGCCTTCGTAACCGCAGGAAAGCATTCCTTCATCCGGCCCGATGAATTCCACGCCGCGCGCTTTGAGCGTTTTAACGTTTTCCCGGGTGGCCGGGTGCAGCCACATTTTGCCGTTCATTGCCGGCGCGATCAGGATTTTCGCCTTGGAATTCAACGCCAGTGCGACGCACGTCAGCGCGTCGTCGGCGATGCCGTGCGACAGTTTGGCCATCACATTCGCCGTCGCCGGCGCAATGAGCAAAAGGTCCGCCTCATCCGCCATTTCGATGTGCGCCGGCTTCCAGCTTTCCTCTTCGTCATAAAGACCGGTCACGACCGGATGGCGCGAGAGCACCTTGAACGGCAACGGCGTGATGAACCGTTGCGCGTCGGCGGTCATCACCACGCGCACGCTGCATTTTTGTTTTGTCAGCAGGCCGGCCAAGTCCGCCGCCTTGTGCGCGGCAATGGAGCCGGTCACGCCGAGGACGATGTTTTTCTTCATCTTGCCGTAATCCTAATCGGAATCCTTCTTTCTGCCAATCTGATACCAGGGCGGGTTTTGCCCGAGGATGACGATCAAGGCCGGGATGGGAAATTCAAAACTCCGGCGCCGGCGACCGCGCCGCGCGCATTTTCTCCGCCTCGACAATCGCCAGCATCCGCCGCAAATCCTCCTGAACCGACAAGCTGATCAAAAGATAATCGAAATGTGCCCAGTGCGCGATTTCCTGCCGGGCGATGCCGAGCCGTTTTTGTATTTCCTCCGGCGCGTCCGCCGCCCGTTTTTTCAACCGTTCTTCCAGCACCTTGATTGAAGGCGGCGTCAAAAAAACCGTCACCAGCGCGTCCTGCAATTCCGGCTCGTCCTGCGCCCGTTTGCGAATCGTCGCCGCGCCCTGCACATCCACATTCAATAAAATGTCCCGGCCGGAACGCAATTTATCCAGGAGTTCGGACCGCAGGATGCCATAACTCCAGCCAAAAACGGTCGCGTGTTCGATGAACTCCCCCGCCTGTTGCCGCCGCTGGAATTCTGCCGGCTCAAAAAAATAGTAATCCACGCCGTCCTTTTCGCCGGACCGGGGTGCGCGCGTGGTGCAGGTAATGGCGCGCGTCACGCCGGGTCGCGCGGCGAGCAATTGCTGGCACAATGTCGTTTTGCCGCCGCCGGAAGGCGCGGAAATGAGAATCAAAAGGGGCGCGGAATGTTTGCTCCGGCTTCCGGCGCCTGGTTTCGAGCCTCGATTTTTCATTCCATGTTTTGCGCCTGTTCGCGGAACTTTTCCAGTTCCGTCTTGAGCGTCACTACCTCGCGGGAGATGAGTGCGTCGTTGGCTTTCGAGCCGATGGTGTTGACTTCGCGGTTCATTTCCTGCGCGAGAAAATCCAGCGTGCGGCCCACCGGCTCCTTCGTTTTCCGGCAGTCCTCGAACTGCTGGAAATGGCTCTGCAACCGCGCCAGTTCCTCGGAGATGTCCGAACGGTCGGCGAAGAAAACCACTTCCTTCAGCAGCCGCTCGTCATCCGGCGCGGGTGTTTCGAGCCCGGCGCTTTTGATGCGTTCGATGAGTTGCTGCCGGTAGCGTTCGGTTGCCTGCGGCGCCTGTTTTTGGATCCGCCCGACGCACTGGCGCATGAGGCCGATGTGCGAAGCGAGGTCGCGCCCGAGGTGCGCGCCTTCGCGCTCGCGCATTTTCACGAGCGCGGCAAGCGCCTGTTTCAAAGCCTTCTCGACCGCCGGCCACAAATTCTCCGCTCCCGCCAATTCCTCGTCGGTCTGGAAAACACCGGGCGCCCGCACGAGGTGGTCCAGGTTTACATTGCCTTCGAGCTTGAGTTGTTTGGCGAGCCGGTTGAGTTCGCGCGCGTAGGCCTTGGCTAGCGGCACGTTGAGGTGCATCCGCGCGGAAAGCCTGCCATTGCCGGCGTGCAGCGAAACGCGCGCCGTCACGCGCCCGCGCGCGATATGGCGGTTGATCGTGTCGCGGACCGGCGCCTCGAGCATTTCCAATTCCCGCGGGAGATTCGCGAAAATCTCGGCCTGCTTGCGGTTCACCGAACTGAGTTCGACTGTGACCTTGAATCCGTCCCGTGCGCACTCGCCGCGACCGTAACCCGTCATGGATTTCATTGCCGGCCAATATGCAAAAACCGCGCGCGACAGGCGAATACATTTTGCGGCGGAGTCCGAAAAACGATTGTAATTTATTTTTCGTGTTGGCGAATCGGCATCGTATCGGCAGACTGGCGGCGTGAATTTCCGCGGTAGCATCATCCTGTGGGACAAATTGCCGGAGTGGCGCAAAGCCGTTCGCGCGAGCGGTAAAAAACTGGTGGTCACCAATGGCTGCTTTGACATTCTGCATCTGGGGCACGTCTCCTATCTCGAATCGGCGCGCAACCTCGGCGATGCGTTGCTCGTCGGCGTCAATGGCGATGAAGCGGCGCGGCAGTTGAAAGGCGCGGGCCGTCCGGTGAATTCCGAGGCCGACCGGGCCGCCGTGCTGGCGGCGCTGGCCAGCGTGGACGGCGTTTGCATCTTTGCGGAAAAAACCGCGGTGAAATTCCTTTCGGCGGCGCAGCCCGACATTTACGCCAAGGGCGGCGATTACACCCTGGACACGTTGAATCAGGACGAGCGGCGCGCGGTCGAATCGGCGGGCGGGAAAATTGTGATCATTCCGCTGGTGCCCGGCAAATCCACGACGGCGCTGCTGGAGAAAATTTCGCGGCTGTGAAAATTCTGGTCATTTCCCTGGCGGGCATCGGCGACACGCTCATCGCCACGCCGTTCATCCGCGAGCTGCGCGAAAATTTTCCCGACGCGACGATTGACGCACTGGTGCTGTGGGCCGGCTCCCGGGACTTGCTGGAAAGCAATCCGCATCTCAACCGCATCCACCAGCAGAACCTCGTCAACGCCGGCAGATTGGACGTCGCCGGCAAGCTGAAAGCGCTGCATTTTTTCCGGTCATTGCGGCCGGAACGCTACGATTTTTCAATCAACACCCATCCACAGAGCCAGAGGCTTTACCGCCTGGCGGCGCGCATCATCGGCGCGTCCACGCGCATCAGCCACGAATACGAATGCTCCGGCTGGCTCGACCGCCGCCTCGTCAATCAAACGCTGCCGCAGGATTATTACCGCCATTCAATAGAAAATAACTTCGACGTGCTGCCGCTGATTGGCGCGACACAGAAACTCCCGGCGCACGAAATGGAAATCTTCCTGACGCCGGGGGAGGAGAAATGGGCGGATGATTTTCTGGCGAAAAACAAACTGGCAGGGCGGAAAATCCTGGGCGTTCACGTCGGTTCCGGCAGCACGAAAAATCTGTCGCTCAAGCGGTGGCCGTTGAAAAACCACGCCGGGTTGATCCGGCGATTGAACGCGGAACGACCGGACATCCGCGTTTTGCTATTCGGCGGGCCGGAGGAGGCGAAGGACCATGCCGTCGTGCTGGCGCAATCCAACCGCAATTCGACGCTGGAGGCCAGGACGCAAAATTTCAGGCAAACAGCAGCGTTGCTGAAACGATGCAACGCGTTTTTAAGCGTGGACACGGTGCTTATGCACCTGGCCGCAGCGGTGAAAGTGCCGAATCAAATCGTCATCGAAGCCCCGACGCTGAACGCCACCAATTTGCCCTACGGCAATCCATTTACCCTCGTGAATAATCCCGCCGTGGCCGGGCGGAACCTGGATTATTACCGTTACGACGGCGACGATATCAAAGGCACGCGCGAGGAACTGCTGGCGTGCATGGAGTCGGTGAAGGTCGAAGACGTGTTAGAAACAGTGATGAAATTGATTTGAATGTGGTAGCACCCGCGTCCGGCGGGTCAAATCTGGCGTCCCGCCAGATTTCGTTCGGCGGCGAGCCCGGAAATGCGCGGGCGGTGGAGGCAAGGCAACCGCAGCGAAAGTTTTCGGCGCGACGCCGAAAACGACAGGCCGGAGGCCTGTGCCACCGTGTTACAAACTGAATCCCGCCGCCTTTGCATCGCCGGCGAACATTTTCACGGTGTCCAGCGACATTTCCTGCAAGCCGACGCCGGCGAGCTTGAGCGCCTTGTTCAAAATGTCATGCGGCACGGTCACAATGTCGCAGCCGCAGGCATCCGCCTGAAAAATGTTCAGCACCTCGCGCACGCTGGCCCACAGCAGCCCGGCTTGAGGCAGCCCGGCCAGTTTCTTTTTGGCCTCGCGCATATGCGGCATCGGATCCACGCCCGTGTCGGCGATGCGTCCGGCAAACACGGACACGACGGCGGGCGCCTTGGGATTGAGCGCCTGCGCCACACCGGCGACCTGTTCCTGGGTGAGAATGGCCGTGACGTTGAGCTTCACGCCTTCGCGCGCCAGGTCGCGCACCAGCGGCAGCGACGATTCGCCGCGCGTGTTGGTGATGGGAATCTTGACATAGACATTTTTCGCCCAGCCGTTGATTTTCAGCGCCTGCCGCCGCATCTCGGGAAATTCGTCGGAAAACACCTCCAGCGAAATTGGTTTTAACGTGATGCTTTGCAGGATGTCTTTGGCGAACGCCTCAAAATCCGTCAGCCCGGCCTTGCGCATGAGCGTGGGATTGGTGGTCATGCCCTGGATGAGCGGATTGGCATTCAATTCCAACATGCCCTTCTTGTCCGCGCCATCGGCAAAGATTTTTATTTTCAGATCCTTCAATGTGCTCATGGTTCAATACAGCTGGCAATCGTCAGTGATGCTTCGACTCGCGCAAGATAATGTCAGCCGCTTCGGCCAAATTGCCAGCGGAAAAATCAGGTTTCTGCCGGAGTTCCTCCGCGTAGCCGCAATCAATGAAAATCGTCCGGCAACCGGCGGCGTGGCCGCAATCCACATCGCGCCAGCGGTCGCCGACCATCCAGCTTTGCGCGAGGTCAATGCCCAATGCGTGCGCGGCACGCAGCAACATGCCCGGTTTCGGCTTGCGGCAGTCGCACCCGGACAATCCCTGGCCGGGGTGATAACAAACCTCCACAAGGTCGATCGGCAATTGTTTGGTCAGGTGCGCGTGAATCTCTTCGACGACGGATTGTGCCAGCGTGCCGCGGCCCACGTCGGGCTGGTTGGTTGCGACGATGAGGAGAAACCCGGCGGCCTTCAGCTTCGCACACGCGGCCGGGACTTCGGGAAGAATTTCAAATTCACTCAAGTTTCGCGGGGGATACGGCTTGCTGTCGCGCTCCAGCGCGCGATTGATGACGCCGTCGCGGTCCAGGAAAACGGCGCGAGGCAGATGTGTAGGAGCCGACGTAAGGAGGCTCTGACTTTTTGGTGCGTTTGCGGACAATTTAAAATTCAGATTTGAGCCTCCTCACGTCGGCTCCTACAAACATCATTTCGTCGATTCCCATTTGGTTTGCGCGACTTTCAATTTGGGATGCGACACCAGCAGATGCCAGACGACCGCTTGAAACGCCTCGCTGTGCGGCGTCACGTGCGCCGCATTCACCGTCGGCACGATGACGCACGCCGTCGCTTCCCTGGCCGTGAATCCGCCGTCGCGCCCGACAATGCCGATGACGGAGGCGCCGGTCTGTTTGGCGAGTTGAATGGCGCTGACGAGATTGGGGCTGACGTTTTTTTCCAGATTGCCGCCGCCGACTGAAAAAATCAGCAAACCGTCCTTGGCGCTGAGCCGGCTGCCTTTGAGCCATTCGGCAAAAATCGTCGCCCAGCCTTCGTCATTCGTGCGCGCGGTGAGTTCGGAAACGTTGTCGGTGGGCGCGTAGGCCTCAAAACCGCAGATTTTGCGGAAGTCATTGACCGCGTGGCCGGCGTTGCCCGCGCTGCCGCCGACGCCGAGAATGAAAAGCCGGCCGCCACGCTCGCGCACGCGGGCGAGTTCGTCGGCGCATTTTTCAATCGCGTCCGCGTCCAGTTGCGCTGTGACCTTCTGGACTTCGGCGAGAAATTCCTTGGCAAAGCTCATATTGATTTTGATTGTAACAATGTTTCCAATTCCGCCAAGCCCGCAGGCGAGCCAATTTCATAAAAGCGCTCCGCCACTTCGTAACCGGCCAGTTGTTTTTCCCGGACGAGTTTGCCCATGACTTCAGCCAGGTCAAAAGGTTCGTCAGCCGGATAAGCATTGAACGCCGCCGCCTGGAACAGGCTCAGGCCATAGTCAATGTGCCGCATTTCCGGCAGACGGCTCTTTTTGTCATATACCACAACGCTGCCATCGCGGAAGACGACGTTGCTGGTGTCGTAGCGGCCTTCGTTGCGATAGACGGTCATGCAACCAAGCCTGCCGCTGCGCCGGAAAAATTCCGCGATGGGACGAAATTCAATCGGCAAATACGAATCGCCGTAGAGCACAAAAAATTCCATGCCGAGCAACGGCAACGCGCGCTTGAGCGCGCCGCCGGTGCCAAGCAATTTGGGGCCGTCCGCCTCCGCTCCCGTCTTCGTGTCACTCTGACGCGGCAAGTCGTCACGGCGCGACGAGTCGAAGGAATAGTCCAGCTTCACGCCAAACGCGCTGCCGTCACCAAATTCGCGTTCGATCATTTCACCCAGATACCCGACGCAGAGCACGGCGCGGCGAATTCCCCGCGAATGCAGCAATTCAAGCTGGTGCGCCAGAAACGGTTTGCCCGCAACGGGGATGAGCGATTTGGGTATTTTCTCCGTGATGGGACGCAGCCTCGTGGCGAGTCCGCCAGCGAGGATGGCAACGGGAATTTCCAGCGGCGCACTCACGAATTCACCAGTTTCGTGCCCTCAAAATCGAACCGGAACCGGACTTCCGTGAGGCCGGCCTTGATCATCGCACGCCGCAGCTTCGTTTTGTCGTCGGCGTAAAACATGAGGAAGCCGCCGCCGCCCGCGCCGATGAGCTTGCCGCCGAGCGCGCCGCTGGCCATCGCGAGGTCATACCATTCGTTGATCTTCGGGTTGCTCATGCCGCCGCTGCGCTGTTTTTTGCGCTGCCAGTGCACGTCCATGAGCCGCGCGAATTCCGGGAGGTCTCCGCTTTCGAGCGCGCGCTGGCTTTGCAAGCCGAGATCCTTGACGAAATGCAAATTTTCAACCATCGCCTTGTCGTCCTGCTTTGATTTCTGGTCCTGTTCCTTCAAAATGGCCGAGGCCGAGCGCGAATAACCGGTGAAGAATAGAAGCAGATTGTCTTCCAGATTGTCCCGGGTTTCCCGGGAGAGCTTGAGCGGCCATGCCTCGACTTTTCCGCCTTCCAAAAATTTGAAACAGGTGATGCCGCCGTAGGCCGCGATGTATTGGTCCTGCTTGCCGATGGGTTCCTTCAACCGGTCGAGTTCGATTTCGCACGCCTGGGCCGCAAGGTCGGCGGGATGCACGAGGCTGTTTTTGTGGGTGTGCAACGCCTTGAGCAGGGCGGTCGTGAAACTGCCGGACGAACCCAGCCCGGTGCCCGCCGGAATGTCCGCCATCGAAGCCAGCTCCAGCCCGCAGCCGTTCATGCCGAGCAGGGCAAAGGCTTCGCGGAAGATCGGATGTTCGAGTTTGCCGGCATCGCTCACGCGTTCCAGGCGCGAGTATTTCACGGTCAGGTCGGGCGTGAAACTCTCATGCAGGGCGATGTAAACGTAGCGGTCAATCGCCGCGGCGATGAGGAATCCGCCGAATTTTTCGTAATACGACGGCAAGTCCGTGCCGCCGCCGCCCAAAGTGACGCGCAAGGGTGAACGGGCAATGATCATAAAATGAAATCAAAAGCGGAAAGTGGAAAGCGGTAAAGGGAAAACAAAACCGTCGCCAGCCCCGCGAACGACACGACAGCTTGTGCAATCCGGCGGGTTCGTCCCTTGGCTTTGCGTCCGATGGTGGTCAGGATGGCAAGAAGTTCATGGGATTCCGCCAAAAGTAAGCGCACCTCCACAGTGCTGCCCAAAGGCGACGCCTCGCATAATTCCAACCAATAGACCGTTTCGGAAGCCTCCTTCTCTGCGATACCGACTTTATGGATGAAATCAGCTTTTGACTCCGCGCGATTGGCCTCGCGGTAATTTGCCCCGATTGACGTTCCTGATTTTAGCAGTTGCCGTCCCATTTCGATTCCATCCAGTGTCTTTGGAAAAGTCCTGATCAATCTCACAATGCGAACGCTGAATTCTTTTGTTCTTCCTTCGAGTTCGGTTTTCATATTTTGGACCGGTTTGAGTTCAGGTTTGTTTGTTTCCGCTCTTTCGGTAAATTTTTTCCACCACGACCATTGCTGCGCGCGCTTCCGCAAGGCCCACTCCGGACTTTCGATCCGATGATTTCCACTTTCCCGCTTTCCCGCTTTCCGCTTTCGCAATGTCCTTCTCAAAGTCAATCATCTCGTTTCGCCACGATTCATCCGGGCCGGGGAATTCATGCAATTTCGTGTCGGGCGGGCCCATTTCCGGTTTCATCTGGTAATGATAAAGTTTCTCGACGCCGTAACTGCCGCCCAGACCTTCAATATGCAGCTTGGCGTTGCGCCCGTAAATTTCGAACGAGAACAGATTCTTCCATTCCGTGCAACTGACGTGCAGCCACGCCGTCCGGCCCCTGGCGGTGCGCAAATTCAAAAAGGCATTGTCGTCCACCGGCATGTTCCAAAAAAAAGTTGCCGCCTGGCCATGGACCTTGGTGAAGCGGCCCAGAAACCAGCCCGCCAGGTCAATCAGGTGAATGCCCTGGTCAATCAACTCGCCGCCGCCGGAAAGTTTCGGGTCGGCGCGCCATTCCTGGTCGTAACCCACGCGTCCGCCGTGGCCGTAGCGCGCGCGAATGAACATCAAATCGCCCATCACGCCGGAATCAAAAATCTCCCGTGCCTTGCGGAAGGCGGGATGGTAACGATGGTTGAAACCGACGCGCACGCACACGCCGTGCTTTTTTGCGAGCGCGATCAACCCGTCAATTTGCTTCACGGAAACGCCCGCCGGCTTCTCCACCAGCACGTGTTTGCCCGCGCCAATGGCCGCGGCGGAAACTTCCGCCAGCGCCGCGTTGACAGTGGCCACAATCACCGCATTCACCTGCGGATCGGCGGCGGCCCGCCGGTAATCGACAATGGCCCGCCCGGTCCCGGCCAGCTTCACGAGTTCCTCGGCGCGGGCCAGGTTGGTATCGCAGGCAACAACGAGTTTGGAACCGGCGGGCAAACCGGCCAGCCGCTTTTTTCCAATCAGTCCGCAACCGACGATCGCGTAGTTCATTTGTCTCCCCATGCCTTTCCGCGGTCCTTCGGCACGATGCGGCGCAGCGTGTAGATGTCGCCATCGAGGTCCTTTTTAAATTCGTGAAGTTTTTCCCACGGGTCCCAAACCGCGCTGATGAGCTTGCCGGTGATGCCGTCGCTTTTGGATGACAAAAGGAACCCGGTCAACCCCAGAACTTTTTCGAGTTGCGCGCCATCATCGCGCGATTGGCCGGAGGCGCGTTCAAATTCAACCTTGCCCGCCGCTGCCGAGCCGCGCGCCAGAACCTGCTCGGTCATGCGGGTGAAAATGGCGCCGGGGGCCACCGCGTTGATGTCCAGCGGCTGGCCCTGCCATTCGGCGGCGAGCGTTTCCACCAGGCGCACGACGCCGGCCTTGGACACGCCATAAGCCGCAAAATTCGGACGCGGGCCGGTCGCGCCGCCACCGGAAAAGCAGATGATTTTTGCGCACCCTTCCGTTTTGCGCAGCAACGGATAAAAAGCGCGGATGGTGAAAAGCGTGCCATCGAGGTTTGCCGCCAGAGTGGAACGCCAGGCCGCGGGATCCATCTCCATGGCCGGGCCGATGGGTCCCTGAATGGCGGCGCAACAGATCAACCCGTCCACCGTCCGCCATTTTTGCGCCACGCCCTTCGCGCAATTTTGCAGCGCCGGCCAGTCGGAGACATCACATTGGAAACTGAATCCGTCCTGGGGCGAGCGCGCAATGCGGCAGACCGCGTGACCTTTGGCGGCCAGCGAATCCGCCAGGAATTTGCCGATGCCGCTGCTGCTGCCGGTGATGACGAGGTTCATCGGCGTTGGAGGACCCACTGGTTTTTTTGGAGCCATTGGAGCGTGCGGAGGATGGACTGCTCGATGGTGAGCGTGGTTTTCCAGCCGGTCGCCCGAATCTTTTTGGTATCCAGAAAAATGAACGGATTGTCGCCCACCCACCCCTTTTTACCGCCGGAGTATTCCAGTTTCGGTTCCAGGCCGAGCGCGCGGCAAATATATTTCACCGAATTGTTGACCTCAACGTATTCGTCCGTGCCGAGGTTGTAGGTCTCGACGTGATGCCTGGCTTGCCGGGCCGTGCCGCGATTCACCACGTGCAACATCGCGTTGAGACAATCGCCGATGTAAAGATAGGATTTTCGCTGGGTGCCGTCGCCGAGCACTTTCAGATGGTCGGGATGGGCGAGCAGTTGTTTGTAAAAATCAAGCACGTGGCCGTGCGTGTAGCGTTCGCCCAGAATCGAAACAAACCGGAAAATGTAGCCCTCGAAGCCGTAGCCTTCGCAATAGGCGTGGATGAATCCTTCCCCGGCGAGTTTCGAGGCCGCGTAGAGCGAAGTTTGCACCGGGAACGGATGATTTTCGGGCGTCGGGATGATTTCCGCCTCGCCATAAACACTGCCGGTGGAACTGAACGCGATGCATTTGACGCCGCTGGTTCGCATGGCTTCGAGCACGTTGAACGTGGCGGCGGCGTTCTGCTGGAAATCCTTGTGCGGATGATCGAGGCCAAAACGGACATCCGCATTGGCGGCCAGATGAAAAACGAAATCACATCCGGCCATCGCGCGGGTCAACGCCGACAGATCCAGGCAATCGCCCTCAACCAGTTTAAAATTCGGATGGGCCAGCGCCGGCTGCAGAAATTCCTGCTGGCCGGTGGAAAAATTGTCCCACCCGACGACGCGTTTGCCGTCGGCGAGCAGCCGGTCCACGAGATTGCTGCCGATGAATCCGGCCGCCCCAGTCACGAAGATTGTGTTCATCTGTAAAGACGGAGTGTAGCCGCCATGCCCCGCCATCGCCAGCAATTACTGCCACGCGACCTGCGCCCGCACCAGTTCGCAAAGCTTCACGGCCAGCGGGTCCCTGATGCCATAATAAACGCGCTGGCCGTCCCGCGCGCGCGTCAAAATGCCCGACGCCGCCAGCAACGCGAGGTGTTTGGAGACGTTTGCCTGGGTCGAACCGGTGGCGGACACGATGTCATTCACCGTGCGCGGCTGCTGGCAGACCGCCTGCAAAATCCGCAGCCGCATCGGCTCACCCAGCACCTTGAACCGCGCGGCAATTCGCTCCAGCTCAACTGTCGTCAAGGGCCTCGGAATTTTTCCGGTTGACATATTACTATATGGTTATATAATTATACCATGATCAAACTGATCGTTCAACCGAAAAGTTCCATCACCCCGCGAGAACTCCAGCACCGGCTCGCCGAAGGCGGCGCCGTTGAGCTGCTCGACGTGCGCACGCCCGGCGAATTTGCCGCCGCCCATGTGCCGGACGCGAAGCTCGTTCCGCTGGACGACCTTGATCCCGCCGCGTTTTTGAAGCAGCGCGGCGCGGACGACCGGCCGGTTTACGTTTTGTGCCAGTCCGGCGGGCGCGCGCGCAAGGCCGTGGAAAAATTCCAGCGCGCCGGTTTTGAAAATTGTGTGCTCGTCGAGGGCGGCACGCAGGCGTGGATGGACGCCGGCCTGCCGGTGGTTCGCGGCGGAGGCAAGATGCTGCCGCTCATGCGTCAGGTGCAAATCACGGTCGGCTTCGTTTCGGCAGCGGGCGCGGCGCTGGCGCTGGCCATCAGCCCCTGGTTCGCCGTCATTCCATTGCTGGCCGGCTGCGGACTTTTGTTCGCGGGGCTGACCGGCTTTTGCGGCCTTGCCCTGCTGCTGGCGAAGATGCCTTGGAATCGCGCAGCGAACTGCAATTCAAATTCCTGTTGCGAAATTAAAAATTGATTTTAGGAAAACTCCCGCTGAATTCTCATTGGCGCACACGGCAGCCGTGCCGTTGCTCTACTTCATGGCTTACAGCCGGAAGCCGCACGAAGAAAGCCCTGAGGCTTCAAGTGTTGGAAGTTTTGGCAAATCCTTCCGCCATCGCCACGGCTTTGCGCATGGCCATGGATTTGTTCACGGTTTCTTGAAATTCGCCTTCGGGCGTCGAGTCATTCACCCAGCCGCCGCCGGCCTGCACGTAAACTTTGCCTCCTTTGATGAGCGCGGTGCGGATGGTGATGCAGGTGTCGAGGTTGCCGTTGAACGAAAAATAACCGACGCAGCCGGCATACGGCCCGCGCGCGGTCAGTTCGAGTTCGGAAATAATCTGCATCGCGCGGATTTTCGGCGCGCCGCTCACCGTGCCCGCCGGAAAGGTCGCACGCATCAAATCGTAAGGCGTTTTCCCGGCGGAAAGCTTTCCTTCCACCTGTGTCACGATGTGCATGACGTGGCTGTAGCGTTCGATGGTCATCAGTTCCTTCACCTGCACGCTGCCGAAATCGCACACGCGTCCGATGTCATTGCGCGCCAGATCCACCAGCATCACGTGCTCGGCGCGTTCCTTGGGGTCGGCGAGCAGCTCCTTTTCGAGCGCCCGGTCCTCATCCTCCGTTTTGCCGCGGCGGCGGGTGCCGGCGATGGGGCGGATTTCCACATTCCGATCTTCACAGCGCACGTGGATTTCCGGCGATGCGCCGACGAGTGAAAAACCGTCGAGTTCCAGCAAAAACATATACGGCGACGGATTGACCGAGCGCGCCGCGCGGTAGATGTCAATCGGCGACGCCTTGACCGGCGCGGAAAACCGCTGTGAGCCGACCACCTGGATGATGTCGCCCGCGGTGATGTATTCCTTCGCCTTGAGAACGTTGGCGCCGAATTTCTCCTGCGTCTGGTTCGATTCGAACGCGACCGGCGGCATCACCTCCGGCACGCTTACTGGAGTGTGTTCGCTTGGCTGTTCCAGCAGTGAAACGAGGCGTTCGATTTCGCCCACGGCGTTTTCGTAGGCTTCGGCCGGAGTTTCGGCGTCATCGAGAATCGCGTTGACCAAAATGGTGATGGTCTGCGCCACGCGGTCGAAAATCAGCAGCTGGTCGGCGATGAGAAAATACATCACCGGCGTCTGCAGCTCGTCCTGCGCCGGGCGCGGCACCACCGGTTCAACGTCGTGAATAAATTCGTAACCGATGAACCCGATCGCGCCACCGGTGAAGCGTGGCAGGCCTGGCACAGCCACCGCGCGATATTTTCCCATCGCGCGTTCGACGACTTCCAGGCCGTCCGCAACCTGGTAGGGCGCGTCACTCCGTGCGCGCCGGGCGTCATCCGTGTTCGCGGCGGGCAGAGGACTGCCCGCCCTACCTTTGATTTGAAAGGTTTCGATCACTTTTCCGTTCTCGACGACCTCGACGCGGTTGCCGGTCTGTTTGATGACGGCGCGCGGGTTGCAGCCGACGAACGAGTAGCGGCCCAGATGTTCGCCGCCTTCGACCGACTCGAAGAGGAAGGATTCGTCCTGCCCGCGGATTTTCCGGTAGGCCGAAAGCGGTGTTTCGATATCGGCCAGAATGCGGCGGGTGACGGGAATCAGGTTCCCGCTTGCGGCAAGCTTCAGAAATTCTTCAGGCGATGGCGAATACATGCGGCCGACAGCTTAAACAAGCCGGTCGGGCGGACGCGAGCACGTTTCAATCGCCAGCGCCCGGTCATTCATCTGCCGGTCCTGTTCCATCCGCAGGCGCCGGGCTTCGCGTTTTGCGGCGCGGTGCATCCGCCAGACGGCCAGCAGCGTGTAGAACGCCACGGCGATGGCGTAAGCCACCATGCCCATGCCGATGGCGAAGGGCACGAGGCGCATCCGGCTGAAATAAATCAGCACCGCGCCCACGCCGGCGGTCAGCAACGTGTTGCCAGCGAGGCAAAACAGGTAAAGCGACACGCGCGTTTCCCGCACGCGCTGCACGTGCCACTCGCGGTAGTCCTCTTCACCCAGCGAATGCATGAGCCACGCAGACTGGAAATTGCGCGCGGCGACCAGCACGCTGGCCGTGGCGACGACGATCGCCGACAGCGGCCACAGCGCCAGCGCCACCACCATCACCACATTCAGCAGCAATCCCCATCTCCAGCCGAGTTTTTTGGCGAACGGATTGCCTTCGAGCGCGAGGTTCGGCGTGGCAATCCACGTGCTGAGAAAATCCATGCCGCGTGAAAAGACCAGCAGCGCAAGCATCAAAAAATACTCGCGGCTGCCAAATGGGACCGGGGCGTCCATAACAATCAAATGAAGAATTTAGAATGAAGAATGAAGAAACAATTTTGCACGCCGGTCAAAATCGGCGGTTTCTTCATTCTACATTCTTCCTTCTTCATTTCTTCTTGTAAATCTGCTCCGGCGTTTCGAGTTGCGTCTCCGTGGTCTTGAACGATTTCCCGTCCTTGTCCGCCGAACGGAAGAAGCAGGACCGGTAGCCTTCGTGGCAGGCCGCGCCGGTTTGACCGACCTGAATCAGCAGCACGTCACCGTCGCAATCGAACGCGATGTCCCTGACCTCCTGGATGTGGCCGCTGGTTTCGCCTTTCATCCAGAATTTTTGGCGCGACCGGCTCCAGAAATGCGTCCGGCCGGTCGCGATGGTTTTTTCCAGCGACGCGCGGTTCATCCACGCCATCATCAACACCCGGCCGGTTTTCTGTTCCTGGACAATCGCGGGGATCAGGCCGTTGGCGTCGAATTTCAGTTGGTCATAAAAGCTCATGCGAAGGTCAATCTAGCATAAAGCCGGTGGGGCAAAAGTCGAATTTACGATATGTGATTTACGATTTACGAATCCATCCACTGGTCCCATCCCACCGCGTCAATCGTATATCGTAAATCGAAAATATCACGCCTCTTCACGTCGTGTCCTACTTGCCAGGAACCGGCGCGTTTGTGGGCGCAATCGTCAGGTTCGTGGAGACGTTCGCGATATTGGTCGCGGCGTATTCGCGTTGGGCGAGATTGCGTTCGCCCCGGTCTTTGAGGGCGGCATAAATCGAATTGGTCACGGCGGCGAGTTGGACGCGTGCCTCGGCAAAGCGCCCGGCGATGATTTCGACCCGCGCCAGATGGATATAAATGCCTTCGCGTTCGGCATCGTTGTGGGCGATTTTGAGCGCGTTCGTCCATGCGGCCAGCGCGTCGTTGGTGCGCAGCGGGCGGATGCCGTAATAGCATTCCGCATAATCGGTCGCGAGCGGAAAATTGTCCGGGTCGAGTTGCATGGCCTTGTGGTAGAGCGCGAGCGCCTTGTCGAAATCCTGCTGTTCGTTGATATGGTAAAAGGCCATCGCATCCTTGCGGTAGAGATAAACGACGACGGCGAGATTTTGATAATAAACCGATTCATTGGGGTCCAGTTCAATGGCCCTGGCAAAGTCGGCAAAGGCGTTGGTCAGCGGGCCGTGCTCGCCGTAATAGTTGGCGAGGTTGTTCCAGGCCGCCGGGTTTTTGGGGTCGAGCTGCCGGGCCTTCTCGTTTTCGAGCATCGCGGCTTCCTCGTCGTTGATGTTATTCAAAAAACTGGCGTAGGCCAGATGCCCGCGCGCGGAATCCGGATAACGCTGTAAAAAATCCTGGTAGCTCTTGCGGACGATATTCAGCCGGGCGATGATACGCGTGTTTAATTCCGCCTTCGATTCCCCCGCGCCCTGCGCCGCAAAGGCATCATTGTCACGAATCCATTTGTCCACCTCCGCCATGGCCGCATCGTCGTCGACCATCAACTGCTGCAATTCCTTCTCCGCCGGGTCGTTTGGGTTCGGAAGGGACACCGAGACCCCGACGTCTTGCTGGATGAGATTGCTGACGGCCAGCGGCTGATTTGTCGCCGCCAACACGCCAACCAAACCAATGATAAGTCCGTTCACGCGACCAGAGTATCACCTTCGCGTGACGAGTCGAGATGCGAACCGCACGCGTGCAAACCGAACCGCGATCCGCCGCTGTCGCAATTAAAATCCCGCCGCCCTCACGCAACCCGCCGCGTCATGTTGACACCGCCGTAGGGATTCGGCGCGCGGAGAATGCATTCGGGATCATCGTGCCACTGGCCGTCCACGAGGAACCGGTAGTGGTGCGTGCCCGGCTCCAAGTCCACGGTCGTCCGCCACACTCCGTCCATGCCTTTATGCAGGTTGATGGGACGTTGTTGCCACTGTGTGAAGTCGCCCACCAATTGCACATTCAATGCGTCAGGCGCGCTGAACGCGAAGGCTTGTTTCCGGATATTGCTGCCAATTTTCGGGTCTGTTTTCTTTGCCATAATTTTTTCCTTTCCAGCGCCCCATGCCGCGGCGCCCGGGTGCTCCATGGTTATGCTTCAAAGACTCCCATCGAACGGCAAACCGGCTCCCGCCGCCGCCTCAATCCTTTCAGATCCGCAAAACCACTTTGAAACCCTTCGCAAACTAGGACTGCAAAGGCGACAGCGCAACGACAAACCCATCATTCGTTGATGCCCCAATGCCGGGGTGGGCGCGGCGGGTGCGGCAAACCGGCAAATGAACCAGGCGCCGACACCTCCGGTTGCCTCCGTTGCCACAATCGGTGAACGAACTGCATCGAATCCCCGCTGTCCCGCACGTCATGGCTGCTTAAAAAGGCAAGCCCGTGTCGCCCGGTGAATTGTTTCAGTTCCTGCCGGAGCGGCGTCGCGGCGGCGGACTCGCCCGGGGACAACACCATGACGGCGGTGTCCTCGATTTGCCGGTGTGCCTCCCAATGCTCCAGCCATACTGTCAATTCCGGCGGCAGCGAATGGGCCTTGCTCAAGGCGAACACCATCAAATCGGCATCGGCAGCTTCGGTCCCGGCCACCTCGGCCAGTGGTGATTGTTTGAGCACGTCGAGCCGCCACGGTTTGACGTCCCATTTCATGGCTTCGTGCACACGGAGGGCGACGCGTTCCAGCAGCGCCGCCGCCCGTGTCGCAAAATCGAAGTCATCGTAAATGACGGTGGCTTTCAGCGTCATTTCCCAAAGTTTCTCGTCCCGGATGGCGATGGCATTCATAAAACCTGCTTTCTCCCCCGCTTGGTTCTGACACCCTGACGCAAAATCAGTTCAACCAGGTGAAAAAATTTTTCAAAAACCACTTTCGGAAGGCGAAAGGGGGAAATTGCCGGAATCAAACGGTTTTGTGCGGGCTTTAGCCAAATTGTTCTTTAAATCATCGGCGCAAGTCATGCCATCGGTTGTCGGGTTTCAAATGTCGGCGTTTATACGATTGTACCAAGGCAAACATTCCAAAGGTCAGGCTGCCAAATGCAAATGTAGAAGGTTCTGGCACGGATTGTATTGAAGGCGATAATGAGAGACTAGGTTGAAAAATCGAGGGAGCTTCCGATGCCATGTCCTCGAATGGCGTCGGTGGGAATAGCGGCGACATGGCTTCACCATTCCACGCTAGTTGATGGGAGGCTTCTACCATCTGTGACGACGATTCAGAAAGTTGCCCTTGCGCCCGAAGCGACGCAGCAGAAGCAAGCAACATCATTGCGATAATCATCTTCATCTTCATGATTTTAGAATACGCAAGCGTTATGGCCCTGACAAGCATTTTTAGCCGGAGGTAACCACTCGAACAGCGCGACACCAGTTTCCGGCAGCCGAAACCACTTTATTGAACCAACAAAAATGATATGAAACCCCCATCTCAAAGTGGCCGGTTTTGATCCGCTCGCTACTGGCCGGTTTTAACCGCTCGCTAACAGGACATGCGCCCAATATCGGAATTGACCTTCTTTTTTCGACCCGAATGTTGGCAAGAGCCAACCTTTTTCAGGATCAATTGCAATTTTAGCAACGGCTTTTACATTTTTCATGATGTTATGACCTGTAGGTTCAAGTTTGTAGT
>Ga0265340_10000290_pt1 | contig 26366 bp, 21 predicted proteins | sample 4CB225metaG_FD_202082 | JGI IMG/M metagenome (GOLD analysis project Ga0265340, IMG submission 202082) | Rhizosphere microbial communities from Carex aquatilis grown in University of Washington, Seatle, WA, United States - 4-CB2-25 metaG | ecosystem: Host-associated > Plants > Roots >...
CGCTTTCCCCAGCAGCTGCGACACTTTCGTGATCGCCGCCGTCAGCGTCGTCTTCCCATGATCGATGTGCCCCATCGTCCCTACATTCAGATGCGGTTTGTTCCTCTCAAATTTCTGCTTCGCCATTGTTAGCTCCTTCTGGTTATGCGGCTAATATTTCTTCCGCGACTGACTGCGGTACAGGTGCGTAGTGGTCAAATTCCATACTAAAAACACCGCGGCCTTGTGTAGCCGAGCGGAGTTGGGTAGCGTATCCAAACATGTGAGCCAGGGGCAGCAAAGCGCGCACGGCTTGTGCGTTACCGGGCCGGACTTCCATGCCAAGGATATTGCCGCGGCGGCTGTTGATCTGGCCCATCACATCTCCCAAGAATTCCTCGGGCACTACAACTTCGACCTTCATCATTGGCTCAAGCAAGACCGCCCCACCTTTATGTACGCCTTCCTTGAAGGCCATCGAGGCAGCCATCTTAAAAGCCATTTCGTTCGAGTCTACTTCGTGATATGAACCGTCGATCAAAGTGACCTTCAAATCCGTCACAGGATAACCGGCCATGACTCCGCTCTCAGCAGCTTCCTTGATGCCTTTTTCGACGGCAGGAATATATTCACGCGGGATGGAACCGCCAAAGATCTTATTTTCGAAGATCACGCCGGAACCGCGCTCGCCAGGCGCCATGGAGATCACGACATGACCATACATACCGTGGCCGCCTGATTGCTTGGCATATTTTAGGTTTACTTCAGGCACGGACCGTGTTATTGATTCGCGGTAGGCCACACGCGGCGCCCCCACGTTTGCCTGGACGTGAAACTCACGCAGCATACGGTCAACGATAATGTCGAGATGTAACTCGCCCATCCCGGAGATGATCGTCTGGCCGGTCGTTTCGTCGGAGCGAACGCGAAAAGTTGGGTCTTCTTCGGAAAGTTTCCGAAGAGCTTCACCCATCTTTTCCTGGTCGGCTGTGCTTTTCGGTTCGATTGCGATGGAAATTACGGGTTCTGGGAATGTAATGTTTTCGAGGACGACCTGTTTGTTGTCACAAAGCGTATCGCCTGTGAAAGTCTCTTTGAATCCGAGGGCCGCGCCGATGTCCCCAGCCCGCACTTCCGTGATGTCCTCTCGGCGATCGGCATGCATACGGATCAAGCGGCCGATGCGTTCACGCTTGCCTTTTGTGGAATTGCTTACCATTTGCCCTTGCGAAATAACGCCTGAGTAGACGCGGAAATAAGCCAGGCGCCCAACATAAGGATCAGTAACGATCTTGAAAACGAGGGCACTTAAAGGTGCGTCATCTTTTGGAGGCAGCTCAATGGTAAGCTCACTGCTTCCGGGCTCCGAGCCTTTAACTGGTGGTATCTCTGCAGGGGATGGTAAATAATCAACAACGGCGTCCAAAAGCACCTGGACACCTTTGTTTTTGAGAGACGACCCACATAGGACGGGATAAGCTTTATTCTCAACTATCGCCTTGCGAAGCGCCGACTTCAACTCATCGATGCTGATTTCCGCACCTTCCAAATATTTAACCGTAAGATTATCGTCAAGTTCGGCGATCTTTTCGACCATTTGTTGACGAGCTTCCTGTGCCGCTTTTACCATTTCGGCAGGAATGTCAATATCTTTTGGGTCTTTTCCGAGGTCATCTTCCCAGATAACCCCCGTCATCGTAAGTAGATCAATAATACCTTTGAAACCGGCTTCGACACCGATTGGTAATTGAAGCGGGATGGGGTTGGCACCCAGTCGATCGATAATAGTTTGAATGGTGCGTTCATACGATGCACCAATGCGGTCCATTTTATTTACGAAACAAATACGTGGCACCCCGTAGCGGTCCGCCTGTCTCCAAACGGTTTCGCTCTGAGGTTCCACGCCTTGTACAGCGTCGAAGACCACCACCCCTCCATCAAGGACGCGTAAAGAGCGTTGGACTTCGGCGGTGAAATCAATATGGCCGGGCGTATCGATCACATTGATCTGGTAGCCCTTCCAATCCAAGGATATGGCTGCCGAAACGATCGTAATGCCTCGTTCGCGTTCCTGCGCCATCCAATCGGTAACGGTTGTGCCATCGTCCACTGAACCGATTCGATGAGTCTTACCGGTATAAAACAAGATACGCTCGGTAGTTGTAGTCTTCCCGGCGTCGATGTGGGCAATAATCCCTATATTGCGATACTTTTCAAGTGGAAATTCGCGGGCCATTCTATCCTAATACACCTAATGTTTGAAAGTTTTTCCTCACGACAGCTAGATACGATAATGGGAGAAAGCGCGGTTCGCTTCAGCCATCTTATGAGTTTCGTCGCGTTTACGGATCGCAGTACCTGTTTCATTGGAGGCATCGATTAATTCTGCCGCCAGCTTATCGGGGAAGGACTTGCCACCGCGCTCATGGGCTGCCGATAAGATCCAGCGCAGTGCCAGTGTAAGCCGTCGATTGGCGGCAACTTCCATAGGCACCTGATATGTCGCACCACCTACACGACGCGGCCGGACTTCCATTGCCGGGCTTACATTTTTAAGCGCTGAGTCGAAGACTTCGAGCGGGTTTTTCTGCGTGCGCTCCTGGATCAGGTCCAGGGCTTCATAGATCAATCGGGTGGCCGTGCTTTTTTTGCCGCGCTTCATAACATGCTGAACCATGGTTTGGAGCTGTACGCTGTTATAGCGCATATCGGGTGGGTTTGGCCGTTGTTCTGGGGTTCCACGTCTCATGGGTTATCTCCGTTAATTTACTTCGGGCGTTTCGCGCCGTACTTGGAACGGCCTTGTTTGCGATTAGCCACTCCGGTCGTATCGAGCGAACCTCGTACTATGTGATACCGAACTCCTGGCAGGTCCTTAACGCGACCGCCACGAACGAGTACCACGGAATGTTCCTGCAGCTGATGACCTTCACCGGGGATGTAGGCCGTGACTTCGATGCCGTTGGTTAGGCGCACACGAGCGATCTTGCGTAACGCCGAGTTAGGCTTTTTTGGAGTCATCGTGCGCACGACAGTGCATACGCCGCGCTTTTGCGGCGCGCCTCTGGCCTGCCTGACCCGACGCTGCTTGTGACTGTTGAGAGTATATTGCAGCGCAGGCGCCTTGCTCTTTGCCTTCTTATTTTTGCGGCCCTTGCGGACCATTTGGTTGACTGTCGGCACGTTCGCCTCCGATTACAAATTCTTTCACAAAGACTTTTTGCAAGAAATGAGGCCATCAGAAACAACGATGATGGCCTCATTTGTAGCTGCCATGGTTATAGGCGGGAAAGTTGCCGCCTGTTATGCAAGCAACGGACGATTATTCTAACATGGGGTTATAAACCCGTCAAGAAAAACCGTTCGCTATTTCCTTCGATCGTTGCCTCCAACGCCCAATTCCATAAGGCCGGTGCCCAGTTTCGGAGGATGGCTCTTCTCTTCATCCTTCCCAAACTTGACTACGTCCCCACCTTCGTTGATCGCCTCCACGGCGAGGCCGAGGGACTGCAATTCTTTCACCAGCACGCGGAAAGATGCAGGAATACTGGGCTCTTCGATCGGCTCGCCTTTGACAATGGCTTCATAGGCATTGACCCTGCCCTGGACGTCGTCCGATTTAACGGTGAGCATTTCCTGCAGTGTGTAAGCGGCGCCGTAGGCTTCAAGTGCCCACACCTCCATTTCACCGAACCGCTGGCCGCCGAACTGGGCCTTACCACCCAAAGGCTGTTGGGTCACCAGGCTGTATGGGCCCGTTGAGCGCGCATGAACCTTATCTTCGACAAGGTGATGTAATTTAAGAATGGTCATCACGCCCACGGTGACGGGTTGGTCGTAAGGCATGCCGCCTTTACCATCACGCAATGTCTGCTTGCCCAGAGTTGGCAGAGGGAAGCCTGTTTCACGCGTTACGTCCTGCGCAGCCGCATTAAGATTCGCATCGGTAACTTTCTTTGTATAACCGAGGCTTGCCATCCAAAGCCGGAGACATGCATTAATTGCTTCCTGGTCTTTATCCGTATCTCGATGAGCGAACTCTTCATCTAAAGGGCCAAGGATAACTTTAGGATCATAATCCTTATCACGCAGCCACTCTTTTGCAGCCGAGTGCCGAGCGTAATCAACCTCGGTTAATTTGTAGATGTCATACTTGCGTTTACCCAGCCAGGTTTCCAGATACAGGCGGCGGACTTCATCGTCATCCTGGATGGACTCGGGGTCATACTCCTGATCCTTGATCCACTCCCAGGAGGCCTGCGCGGATTCTTTCCAGGCCTGGTCGACGATCCAAGCACGCGCCAGTTCTGCTTCGATTTGTTCTTCGCTCGCCCCGTCAAAAACAGGTGTCAAAGCGCGGAAGCCGAGCCGTTTCGCTGCCCAACCAAGATGGACTTCAAGCACCTGGCCGATGTTCATACGCCCAGGTACACCCAGTGGATTCAAGATAATGTCAACCGGCGTCCCATCTTCAAGGAAGGGCATGTCTTCAACCGGTACCACCTTGGAGACGACGCCTTTATTACCATGTCGTCCAGCCATCTTGTCACCAGCCGTGATCTTGCGTCGCTGCGCTACAGACACGCGCACCATCTTATCAACGCCGGCGGAAAGGTCTGAGTTATCTTCACGAGTAAAGACCTTAACATCCACGACCTTTCCACGCTCTCCATGAGGCATGCGTAGGGAGGTATCTTTTACGTCGCGTGATTTCTCGCCGAAGATCGCGCGCAGCAGCCGTTCTTCCGGTGTGAGTTCCTTCTCACCTTTCGGGGTGATCTTCCCAACCAGGATATCGTTCGGGCCGACTTCTGCGCCGATGCGAATAATACCGGTTTCATCCAGGTCTTTGATCGCGTCTTCCCCTACGTTGGGGATATCGCGTGTGATTTCTTCCGGCCCGAGTTTGGTATCGCGTGCCTCTACTTCATACTTCTCAATATGCACCGAGGTAAACCGGTCATCCTGGACCAATCGCTCGGAAAGAAGGATGGCATCTTCGAAGTTGCCACCTTCCCAGGATAGAAAAGCCACCACCACATTTTGGCCGAGCGCCAGTTGACCGCTCTCAGTGGAGGAAGAGTCTGCGATAATATCGCCCTTCTTTATGACCTGGCCTTTTACGACCGACGGCCTCTGGTCTATGCAGGTGGATTGGTTCGAACGTTGATATTTCCGAAGCTGGTAGTTATGCAGACCGCCTTTTCTTTCCTTAACGACGATTTTGCTGCCCGTTACTGAAACAACTTCACCGTTTTCTTCGGCAACCACCACCTGGCCGGAGTCAACTGCAGCAGCCCGCTCCATACCTGTGGAGACAAGCGGTATTTCAGGCCGTACCAGAGGCACAGCTTGAGCCTGCATGTTCGAGCCCATCAACGCCCGGTTGGCATCGTCATGTTCGAGGAAGGGAATGAGCGCGGCGCTGATGCCCACTACCTGGTGCGGGGCAACGTCCATGTAATCCACTGCATCAGGTGTAGAAAATAAAAAGCCTGAATGGTAGCGGCAGGAGATACGCTCGCGAACGAATTCGCTGATGTTGGTCAACGGAGCATTCGCCTGCGCAATGACAAACTTATCCTCCGCATCGGCGGAGAGATAATCTGTTTGTTCGGAAACATAAGGGACGACCGGCACTTCATTTCCGATCTTAGCCAGGCGTTTGGCGAGGCGGGCGTCGATCACTTCGCCAGCCTTTGCAAGTTTTTCTTCCGTTTTTGGATCGACAACAGCCTCGCGCAGAGTGCGCCCTATCAATCGTTCATCGTCGCCCGGAAAAGACTTGAATACCTTGCGGTAAGGTGTTTCGATGAAACCATATTCGTTGACTCTTGCAAAGGAAGCTAAACGTCCGATCAGACCGATATTCGGACCTTCCGGAGTCTCGATTGGGCAAATGCGACCATAGTGCGAATGGTGCACGTCGCGCACGTCGAAGCCGGCGCGTTCACGCCGCAGGCCGCCAGGGCCGAGAGCGGAAAGTGTTCGTTTATGACGTAATTCCGCCAGGGGGTTGGTTTGATCCATGAACTGGCTTAATTGGCTCGAGCCGAAGAACTCGCGCAAGGCCGCTACGACCGGGCGGATGTTGACCAAGGTCACCGGCGATAGTTGTTCCTGGTCGCGGATGGACATGCGCTCCTTAATGACGCGTTCCATGCGGCGTAATCCGATACGAAGTTTATTCTGGATCAACTCACCCACCGTTTTTACGCGGCGATTACCGAGATGATCAATGTCATCAGGCGGCTCGACACCGTTGTTGATCTGGATCATCCGGCGGATCAGCCGGATCACATCGTTCTTTGTTACTGTCCGGTGTGGGATAGGGATATTAAGGTCAAGTTTTTGGTTCAGTTTATAACGGCCTACTCGTTCCAGGTCGTAATGGCGCTGGTCAAACAACTGTTCTTCAAGGAACTGCTTGGCGTTCTCCAGAGTTGCTGGATCACCTGGCCGCATTTTCCGGAAGAACTCGATCAAAGCAGCCTCAGCGATCGTCATATTTTTTGAAAGATCCCACTCTGGTTCCTGTTTTAAAGTGGAAGGGATGAACATTCGTTCCGGGTTGTTATCCACGTCCTGGAATATAGCGAGCAACTCTTCATCGGAGCCGGTTTTAAGAGGCGTATCCTTGATGCCATCGCCTACTGCAGCCAAGGCCCTGAGGAACACAGTTATCGGCACAGTCCGCTTGCGGTTGAATTTTAAGATGATGTAATCGCTCTTGCGGGTCTCGAACTCCATCCATGCTCCCCGGTCGGGGATCAGCTTGGCCATCGCCAGGGGACGACCTGTAGAACGGTCCGCAGGGGCTTCGAAATAGACACCCGGCGAGCGGATTAATTGCGAAACGACAACGCGTTCCGTCCCGTTAATAATGAAAGTGCCTTTATCCGTCATTTCGGGAAAATCGCCGAGGAAGATGTCTTGTTTTATCGGTTCGGGGATATCGGGTCCGGCCAATAATACGGAAACATACAAGGGGCTGGCATACGTCAAATCGCGCTCGACGCATTCCTCCATCGTGTGCTTCGGCTCGCCGAACCAATACTTTAAACCCCACTGTTTGGCCTCAGGGCTGCGACTGGGGAAAAACAACTTCATTCCCTTGTTATAGGATTCGATTGGCGAAACTTCATGAAAAAGGTCGCCGAGACCTTCTTTCTTTAGTCTTTCAAATGAATCGAGTTGTATGTCAATTAGATTGGGAAGTTCGAGCTTGACCGGAATTCGAGCATAATTCTTTCGGGGCAAAGACGCCATTTACCTCTCCTGACCTTGGGAAACTGGCTTCGATTTAAACAACTTAACCTGCCCCACCCTAGCAGGACAACGACCTTACATTATATATACATGTTTAGTGAAAGTCAAGTACTTATTGGAACCGATTTTCCCTGATCTTTGGTTTCATCTATACGCAGCGACAGCGGATGAGTATGACACCAAATAGATTTTTGAGCTATTTCTCAATAAATGATGTGGATGAAATTCCACATACAATTATATAATAGCATAATGCATTCCTGGTCAGAAGTGATTTTTTATTTTACGATTGGCTGGAAGTTTCTTCTTTAGAAATATTATTTACCGGAGGCAATATGGAACAGCCGCAGGTGAACGACAAACGCGAAATTTTCGGTTGGGCAATGTATGATTGGGCTAACTCTGCCTTTAGCACAACCGTTGCCACAGTCTTCCTGGGTCCGTATATTGCTTCGCTCGCTGCGAATGCCGCCAAAACCTTTCCCGATGGGTTGGCCCGCTTAGGCCCTATCCCCATTGCTCCCGATTCCTTTTTTCCATACTGTATCTCGATTTCCGTCGCGCTCGAGGTCCTTTTCCTGCCTATCTTAGGTGCAATTGCCGATTATTCCCATTTACGCAAAAGGATGATGCAGATCTTTGCCACCATCGGCGCAGGGTTGACAATCGCGCTTTTTCTTGTATTCGGTCCGCTATGGTGGCTGGGGGGGTTATTTTTCATCCTGGCGAATATGGCTTTTGGTGCCGCGATAGTTTTTTACAACTCTTATCTTCCGGATATAGCCAGCGAAGACCAGCGTGATCGCGTTTCTTCATATGGTTGGGCGATGGGTTATCTCGGCGATGGTCTCCTTCTAGCTCTCAACCTTGCTTTCTTTTTGTTCCACGATAAGCTGGGGATTCCCACCGACCTTGCAATTCGGATCAACCTTGCCTCTGCCGGTGTCTGGTGGCTGGGCTTTTCATTTTTAACCTGGGCCCGCTTGCGCCCTCGCTATGCGCGCAGACCTCTTCCGTCGGGAGAAACTTATACCAGCATTGGCTTCAAACAACTTGCGAGAACCATTAAAGAGATCAGGCATTTCCCAGAAACAATGAAATTTCTAGGTTCATTTTTTTTGTATAACGATGGCATTCAGACTGTAATTGCAATCTCGTCTACATTTGCTGCTGCGCCGCTCCTGCGCGGGGGCCTTGCGCTCGACTTAAACACGTTAACCGTCGTTATTTTGATCATCCAGTTCACGGCCTTCTTCGGTGCCTTGTTTTGGGGTCGCCTGGCAAAGTGGGTTGGTGCAAAACGAGCGATCATTATCAGCCTTGTCATCTGGTCTGCAGTCGTAATCTATGCATATTACGGTCTGAGAGGCGATAACCGCGTAGCGGAGTTCATGCTTCTGGGTGTCGTTATTGCTCTTGTGCTAGGTGGATCGCAGGCCATAAGCCGGAGCCTTTTCGCGCAAATGATCCCATCCGGTAGGGAGGCCGAATTCTATTCGTTCTATGAGATCAGCGACCGCGGCACGTCGTGGATCGGTCCCCTTCTTTTTGGTCTAATGAATCAAATATTCGGAAGTCTTCGTCCTGCGATTCTCTCCCTCATTTTTTTCTTTATTATCGGCCTGATCACCCTTCCGTTAGTAAATGAGAAAAAGGCGATTAGAGATGTCAAGAAAAATGATGCCATACAAGTTTAATAAAGTTCGATCTTTGCTTTAATTAAAACAACTGTAGGGACACGGCAACGCGTGTCCCTACAGGATCATTTTCCATATTTACAACTTTGGAAGCACAATGGATTGCTGTTTTTGGTACTTTCCTTTCTTATCGGCATAAGACACCGTGCACTCGTCATCTGCCTCAAAAAAGAGCACCTGTGCGATACCTTCATTGGCATAGATCCTTGCAGGGAGTGGGGTTGTATTTGAAATCTCGAGCGTTACGTAACCTTCCCATTCCGGCTCGAATGGCGTAACGTTGACGATAATTCCGCAACGCGCGTACGTGGATTTGCCGATGCAGACCGTCAGCACTTTGCGAGGTATCCGAAAATATTCGATGGTGCGCGCCAGGACAAAAGAGTTCGGCGGGATCACGCATACGTCCCCCGAAAAATCAACCATGGACTTGGGATCGAACTGCTTGGGGTCCACGGTCGCGCCGAACACATTGGTAAAAATCTTAAATTCATTTGCTACCCGGATATCATACCCGTAGGAGGATACCCCGTAAGATATCACTCCATCCCTGGTTTGACCGTCTATATAAGGTTCGATCATTTTTTGTTCGATTGCCATCTTGCGGATCCAATGATCAGGTTTGAGTCCCATGCAATTCTCCTCTATATGGTTTTCAATGATTGGGTCTTGGTTACGGGGTTATGATACCCCGCCCCTATCTTCCATCGTCTTCTGAATTTCCTTTTCGATCTTATCAGCTTTTTTCTCGAGATCACTCAGCTCCTCTAATATCGTCTCACCCGCTGCTTTGTCCTCAAGGGAATTCAAATTGATCTTGACGTTATAACCCGCGGCATTCAGCGCCGCGTGTGCCAGTGCTGAAGCGGACATGGCATCGCTAATGGCGTTCAGGTTTCCATCTCTTGCGCACAGTGCGGCCAACTCCATCACTTTCACAGAGTGTGCCACCGTATCCAGCGGCACGTGCGCTGCCTTCAAGGTAGCGATCATGATGGCAGCCTGGCGGGTTTGTTGTTCTTCGTTGGTTTCCTTGGGTAATTTCAAGGCTGCCATCACAGCTTCGAAGGCTGCGGAATCATCTTCGACTGCATCCGTTAGTTCTTTTCGTAATTCTTCGGCTTGCACTAGGACAGCTTGCATTTCCGCTTCGACTTTAATGTATTTCTTCTTACCGATGGTAAGGCCGGCGACCATAGATACCAGCGCGGCGCCTAGCGCGCCGGCATAAGCTGCTGCGGACCCGCCTCCTGGCGCCGCGTTGGCCGCTGCAACTTCATCAAGGAATGAAGCGCCTGCCGATTGCATGTCAGTAGGTTGGTTTTTTTGGTAAATTCGAGATTCAAGAATTTGATCCGGGTTGAATTGATCGAGCTGGGTATACCAGACCGCTGCATCAACCAGAGCGGCCTGCGGGATTAGGCCCACCAGTTCACTGTGATGGACCTCAACACCGTAACGCTGCGCTTCCCGCCGTATCATTTCAACAACTCGTCCAATCGGCGTCTCGCGGAAATTGGTGAGGTTCATAGAGACCTGCGCTCGCCCGTCGACGAATAACCCAAGCGCCTTGACATAACGGAGGCCGCCGGATGACTGGCGAACGGCTTTCGCAATTTTCTTCGCAATACCCACCTCCGCAGTCGTTAAATAAACATTGAAAGCGATTAACGGATTACGCGCCCCGATGACTGTTGCCCCGGCCGTCCCGAGTTTAGCGGGACCAAAATCAGGTTTGCGGTCTGGGTCAGTTTCGATCTCGGCCTTGAGACCTTCATATTGACCCCTGCGAATGTATTCCAAATTCATACGGTCCGGACGGGTGGCGGCAGCTTCATATAAATAGACCGGGATTTGAAGATCGCCTCCAACCCGTTCACCTAATCGCTTCGCCATCGCGATACATTCATCCATTGTCGTATCAGAGATTGGGACAAAAGGCACAACGTCCGTTGCTCCTATGCGCGGATGCTGACCTGAATGTTGGTTGAGATCGATCAATTCGGAAGCGGTCTTGATGGAGAGGAAGGCCGCTTCTTCCACAGCCTCTGGTGGACCGGCAAAAGTGAGTACTGTCCGGTTGTGGTCGAGGTCGGACGATCGATCAAGCAGGTGGATGCCCTTTACTGAGGTAATGGATATCGCGATCTTTTCCACCACCTCGGGGCGGCGGGCTTCAGAAAAGTTGGGTATACATTCAACGAGGGCTGTCATGGGAATTACAATACTAGATATCCTGTTTGGGAATTTAGGCAAGTGGGGTAATTATAAGGGGTGAAGGATGGAGAAGCAATCATACTCCAGAGCCATATATTCTCTCCCCCAAGGTCGTACGAAACCTAGCAGGACAGAATCACCAGTAATAATTACAAGTACAATAGTGTCATGTCAAAAAGGACAAGGCTACTGCAAATACGCTCGCAGCGATTTGTCACTCTTTGCGGACGGGTGTTCCATAATACCGACCTGCAGTATTTCCCGAATGCCGAATATCACGGTCGGACGATTAACTTTTGTACAGAATCCTGTCTCGGCGCATTCCTCTCTGACCCTCAGCGATTTTATTTGGCGCATCGGAAGTCAGCACACAAAGCCGGGCTGCCCATCAAGTAATGTTAATTGTAGGTGATCAATGCTAGCTCCACAAAAATCCATCCACTACGAAAGATATGAATTTAATAAATGGGAATCTTTCGATGCTTCGACGATCGTCGAAGCTCCCGTATCAATGACTATTAATGGCGAAGCCTGGATCACATTCATGTGCACCCCGGCCGATCTCGAGGCCCTGGCCATCGGTTTTCTCTATAATGAAGGCATCATCGAAAAGATGGATGAAGTCGCGGATGTGCGGGTGTGTGAACATGGGGATAATGTGGATGTTTGGTTGAATCATGATGCGCAGCAACCCAAGTCATGGCGGCGCACTTCAGGTTGTACGGGCGGCGTTACGGCGGTTGATGCGTTGGCGCGTCCTGATATCGCATTTGACGGAAGTCGGCCCAAATTCCGGCCCGAGGTGATCGAGAATCTGGTAGAGCTGTTGTTTGAGGCGCAGGTGTTGTATCGCGAGACCGGCGGCGTCCATACATCGGTCTTGAGTGATGGAGAAAAAGCTTTGGTCTCTGCGGAGGATATTGGCCGTCACAATACACTTGATAAGATTGCTGGGCTGTGTCTTATGAAAAATATCTGGCCAGAGACGCGCATTTTGATGACGACTGGGCGCATCAGCTCCGAAATGCTCCAAAAAGCAGCACGGCTGCAAGCTCCGGTACTGATCTCACGCACATCTCCCAGCTCGCTGTCGATTGAAATGGCGGAACGCTATGGTATAACCTTAATTGGGTATGCTAGGCGGCAAAGGTTTAACGTTTATTCAAATCCACAAAGGACCGGTCTTTAGGTACAATCAGATTTATGAAGTCTCGCCGGATATTTTGTTATTTTATTCTTGTAATTTTATGTGTCTCCTGTTCCCCCAACTCAAACAATCTACCCGGAAGCTATCCAACCTACAACCCCTTTGTGCCATTAGGCGGTACGGCCCACGCAACAGATATAAACTCCACCGCACTGCCCTCGCCCACGCGTACACCCGGACCTACACCGACGCGCGCTCCTCTTTCCGTGACAATTCCACCGCACAATGCAAACGCTTCTCTTGTCACGCCCACACCGGACATTTCACAAAGCCTGCCGACGCCTCGCCAGGCTTCGAACCAATATACGGTCGTAGCCGGGGATACACTCGGTTCGATTGCCCAGACCTACGGCATCAGTGTCGAGTCGCTTCAGCAAGCCAACGGTCTGACCGACGACAGCATACTAAATATCGGTCAAACCCTTAACGTACCTCCTCCGGCACCTGTTACTCCCGGCCCTCCGTTTAAAGTGATTCCTGATTCGGAATTAGTTTACGGGCCTGCCAGCGCCCAGTTTGATATAGATGCTTACGTGAAAAATAAAGGTGGTTATCTGGCAGTTTATACCGAGCAGGTAAATGATGAAACGCTCACAGGTACACAAGTTGTCATGCGGGTGGCGCAGGATTATTCAGTCAACCCGCGCCTATTAATGGCATTGCTCGAATATCGCAGCAAGTGGGTGACCAGCGCGCAACCTGACGTTCTTGATTATCCGTTGGGTTTAGCCCGATCAGATCACGCCGGCTTGTATCGCCAATTAACCTGGGCCGCTAATGCGCTAAACCAGGGATTTTATTTATGGCGTGCAAATGCCGTTGGGACATGGGTGCTTGGAGATGGGAGCGTTGTACCGATTGACCCAACCATCAATGCCGGCACGGCAGGTGTCCAAAATATGTTCTCCATCCTGGATGATCGGACGGAGTGGGATACCGACGTGAGCGCATTCGGATTATTCCAGACTTATTTCTTCTTATTCGGGAATCCATTCGACCTTGCCATCGAGCCATTGACTCCTTCAAATCTTACCCAGCCTCGATTGGATCTACCTTTCGAACACGGATCGATCTGGGGGTTTACAGGCGGTCCTCACGCCGGTTGGGATTCAGGCTCGGCTTGGGCCGCTCTCGATTTTGCTCCTTCAGACGTTATGGGTTGCGCAATGAGTGCGGAATGGGCCACGGCAATTGCCGATGGTTTTATCGTACGTGCGGGTACCGGAGAAGTGATCGAGGACCTGGATGGTGACGGGTACGAACAAACCGGGTGGGACATCCTTTATATGCACATGGCCGCCCAGGACAGGGTGGAAGCCGGTACTTACGTCTATACTGGTGACCATATTGGACATCCTTCCTGTGAAGGCGGGATCGCCAATGCCGCTCATCTTCATCTCGCCCGAAAATATAATGGTGAGTGGATTCCTGCGGATGGGCCGCTTCCGTTTGTGCTGGGTGGATGGACTTCCAGTGGAGACGGTACTGAATATGATGGTTATTTAAAGCGAGGGACTTCTACATTGGAAGCAGCCGAAGGCATCAGCGATCTGAATCAAATTTCCCGCTGAAAATTCCAATTAAGGATGAGAAAAATTGGGTGTGCATAAATCCGCCCCGCTCACATCTATTTTCTGCGGGTGCAGTATTTTTTCCCCCCCGCCATTTACATGCCCCCTATAAATGACCACTCCGTTGATGATATGGATTTAATGTACACAGGTATAATTCTCAGTACGGATTCCATGTGAGACGATTCATTGCGACGCTATTCATTGCTGCTTTATTATTAACCTCCTGCAGGCAATCCCCTTCCTTATGGGGAACGGTTGCTACACCTACATCTGAGTTATTCATCCCGACCCTTTTTGTGCCTGAAGCTCAGCCCGCGACTGCCTCATCAACCCCTCTCCCCCTCCCGACTTCCACTTTCACACCCACACCCACGTTGATCCCGCTTCAATCCTTAACGAGGCCATCTCCGTTGAGCGAAACGAATGAAACGCCGGTCGTTGAAACGACTCTGACTGCTACGTTTGATGTGCCTGCCACTCTCTATTACTCGGAAAGTGGCGATGACCTTGCAAGTCTGGCTGACAGGTTTAATGTTGATCCTTCTGAAATACGGGCCGATATCACATTACCCAAAACCGGGTTAATCGGCCCTGGAACACTGCTTGTTATCCCCGATCGGATCAAAGAACAGACCACACCCAACATCCAGATAATTCCCGATAGCGAGCTTGTCTTTTCCGCGACAGCCAAAGACTTCGATATTGCCGATTATGTTAAAAATTCCGGCGGTATTATCAGTACATATCGTGAGTACCTGGGCTCTACCGGCTGGACGACGGGTGCTGATGAGATCAAACGCCTGGCGTACGAGAATTCGATCAACCCGCGGCTTTTGCTTGCCCTCCTCGATTATGAAGGCCGCTGGGTGCATGGCCAGCCGGTGGACGCCTTACATACCGATTATCCAATGGGATATCAAAATGTGCTTTACAAGGGAATGTTCAGCCAGATGGTCTGGGCTGTCAACCAGCTTTCCATTGGTTATTATGGATGGCGCGCGGGCACCGTAACCGAGCTTAGTTTTCCCGACGGCACAAAACTTCGCCTCGATCCCCGCTTGAATGCTGGCACGGTCGCAATCCAATATCTATTTTCGCAGCTGCACAGTCAGTCGCAGTGGTCGCAAATGATTGACATGAAAAGCGGTTTCCCTGCCATGTACACTCAGATGTTTGGCGATCCCTGGGCCCGCGCCGATTCTGTGGACCCATTATTTCCTCCAGGCTTGAGTCAACCCGAGATTTCCCTGCCCTACCAGCCGAATGTCGAATGGAATTTCACCGGCGGCCCGCACGGCGCCTGGGAACATGACGGGTCCCTGGCAGCAGTTGACTTCGCACCGTCCACCGACCACGGTGGCTGCGATGTGACTCCCACCTGGGTCACAGCTGCCGCTCCGGGTTTAATAGTGCGTTCCGATACCGGCATAGTGGTGGAAGACCTGGATGGTGATGGGTACGAACAAACAGGATGGGACCTGGTATATTTACATATCGCCACCCAGGGACGGGTGCCGAATGGGACCTATGTTCAAAAAAATGACCGCATCGGTCATGCTTCCTGTGAAGGGGGTATCGCCACAGGTACACATCTTCACTTTGTTCGTAAATACAACGGTGAGTGGGTGGCCGCTGACGGCCCCATACCCTTTGTAATTGGCGGCTGGACCGTTCACCAGGGCGCGTTGCCATATGAAGGCACATTAACCAAAGGTGATAAAACGATTATTGCCGACCCTGTCGGCGAGCTGAAATCTGTTATCATCCGTACTTCGAATGACCCATAAACATCTTATTACAACTCTCGTATTCATCGGAATTTTACTTTCCGGCTGCGTTTTTCAACCGAATCCCCAAATCCCCCAGACATACAATCCTTTTTCCCCTCCCTCCGCACCAGAGGGGGCGTCCGGTTCTATTTCTGCAACTCCTCTTCCAGTTCGACCTAATTACAAACCGGGCGAATTAGTGGATTACATTGCCCAATCCGGCGACACGTTACCTGCCCTCGCGGCGCATTTCAACACAAGCGTCCCAGAGATCATGGCGGCAAATCCAATCATCCCCAACGGTGCAACCACCATGCCTCCCGGGCTGCCAATGAAAATTCCAATTTACTATAAAGCCTTGTGGGCCAGTCCATTTAAGATTGTTCCCGATGCCGTTTTCGTCAACGGGCCTGCGCAGGTCGGGTTCAGCACGTCGGCCTTCGTTGATTCAAAGTCCGGCTGGCTTAAGAATTATGTTACTTACGCCGGTGGTCAATACCGCACGGGGGCCGAGGTCGTTGATTATGTCGCCACGAATTACAGCATAAGTCCCCGTCTTTTATTGGCAATCCTTGAATACAGCGCCGGTGCCTTAACACAGCCGACGATGCCGAACAAGAAATATATATTGGATTATGCACAACCCTATTATGCCGAGGCACCAAACCTAGCTTATTTACAGTTGGTCTGGGCTGCCGATACTCTCAATAACGGATATTATGGCTGGCGTGCAGGCATCATGAACGAATTCGATGAGCCAGATGGGACACTTATCCGTCCGGACCCCTGGCAGAATGCAGCATCGGTGGCGATCCAATATTTGTTTTCACGAACAAATTCAGGTTCCAGGTATGATGCAGATGTCGGTCCAGATGGTTTTGCAAAGACCTATAAAGTCTTGTTTGGTGATCCATGGATGAAGGATACCAAATTAATTCCAGGCAGCCTGGAACAGCCCGCGCTGTTATTTCCATTTCCTGCTGGCCAGGTCTGGACCTTTACCGGAGGTCCGCATACCGGCTGGGGGTCTGTCGGTTCGCAGCCTTTCGCAGCAGTGGACTTCGCTCCACCATCCGAGCATCACGGTTGTTTCACACCCGATCCGCAAAACTATGCCATCGCAGTGGCCGATGGGCTGGTCATCCGTTCAGGCCCGGATGGCGTGGTATTGGACCTGGACGGTGATGGCGACGAGCGTACCGGCTGGGTGATCTACTATTTACATCTTTCAAATACTACGCGCGTGCCGTTGGGTAAAGAGCTGCATGCCGGTGATCTTATTGGATACCCATCCTGCCAGGGCGGTGAGCTTGTAACCGGTACGCATGTGCATATCGCACGAAAATATAACGGTGAATGGATCCAGGCGGGCGGCCCGCTGGCTTTCAACTTTGATGGCTGGGTTGTCAATGATGGGAGTGCTGCCTACGAAGGTTCACTGATCCGCAACGGGGTGACCGTCAAGGCTTGTGTCTGTTCGGATTACCGTTCCGAAATCAGGTCGGATTTCGCCCCATAAACAACCCTCCATGAATACTTGGAAAACAGATATGCGCGGGAATATGCTCTGCGCATATCTGTTTTTCAGAATTCTTAGTCAGACGCATAAAGTCGAGGAGCCCAAGCAGCGGAGTGTCGGCATAACTGTGAAATTATTATTTTCGGTACGTCCCTTGTTTAACCAACCTTTGCTTTCCATTTCCTTCGTCTTCGTAAATCGAATAATTCAAGACTATTGGAAAAGCCTTTTCAAGCATCGCATGCACCGGGCAATATTTCTTCACGGAAAGATCGATGGCCCTCAAAACGGCGGATTCGTCAATTCCCTTGCCAACCACTACATACTCAAGCGCTGCCTCTGAAATGACCTTTGGATAGTCGGCTGCCCGCTTGGCATCCACTTTGACATCAAAACCCGATACTTTCATCTGTTTCTTGTTCAGGATGGAGATCACATCCATGGCCGTGCAGCCGGCCAGGGCAATAGCAACCAATTCCACGGGTCCAACACCGGTTTCAGCGCTTGAATCACTATCGAGTTTTATGGCATAGCCGCTATCGGCAATACCTGTAAATATCAAATCCTTTTCCCAGCTCACTTTTGCTTCCATAATTACTGCTCCTTGATTAGGGATGTGACATATTTATCAAGATTTGCACTATTGATTGCACCGACCCAGGCCAATCTTACCCTGCCTGCCCGGTCAATGACATAGGAACTCGGCAGGTTCTTTGTTTTGAAAACATCATCGGTCGCCTGATATGTTGGATCGAGCCAAACCGGAAACGTCAGGCCATACTCATTAACAAATGAAATAATGTCCGATGTTGGGTCGCCATCCTCGACGGCAATTACAATAAAACCTTCATCCCTATGCTGTATGTAATATTCCTGCAAGACCGGCATTTCCGCCTTGCAAGGCGGGCACCAGGTAGCCCATAGGTTCACCAAGACCACCTGTCCTCTATAACTGGATAGTGAATTCGAGGTTCCCTTTATGTCATTCAACATGAGCTCCGGCGCGTTATATAGGACCCTCGCCGGGACCGCGGAAAAATCGGTTGGGTGGGTCGTATTATCCCCCTGCCTGCTGGCGAAGAAAAACCCAGCAGCGATTCCAACCAGGATCAAACCGGCACCGGATATCATCAGAAAAAATGCTCGTATGGGGATTTTCATTTAATGCATAACTTTCATCATAGCCGTTGCCATTCAAGTAGCTTGTCTGACATTAAGACTATGGCATTCTGTATTATTTCTCTTTTTTTAACCTGCAAAGGTGGAGTATAACGCGGGTCGCATTTACACACAGAGAAAAAGGGATAAATGTCCGACCTTTTAGGTAATTTATTACTAACCTGCTATCTCCGAAGGCGATACCATCGTTGGCAAGTCTAAAAAACATGTTAAACAACCCGTTTTTAAAAGATTTAACGCGCGAGCAATATGAGCTGCTTGTTCCCCTTTTTGAAACCTTCAGCGCCCTAGGCGGGACGGTGATTTTCAACCAGGGCGATGAAGCCACATATCTGTATCTTATTTTGGAAGGCATGGTGGCGATCCTTTATAAACCCTACGATGGGCCAAAGATAACCCTCACCCATTTGCATGAAGGTGACATCTTCGGCTGGTCATCGGTACTTGGCAGCAGCACGTATACGTCCGATGCGCAAAGTACTACAAAGATCGAAACGCTGCGGATCCGCGGTGCGGATTTGAGACGGTTTTACTTCGAGCATCCAAGTGCTGGCCGTTCTGTTCTCGATAAGCTGGCCGAATCGGTTTCTCCACGCTGGATGAATGCCAAAGACCAGATCCAGAATATGCTGCAATATAAAGGCTTTCAACAAAAATAACTACCGAAAGGCGATCCCCGATAAAAGAGACCCCTAATTGATCAGGGGGCTCTTTTATATATGGAAATCGAATATTCTTGTCTTACCATTGTCTATGAAATATTTTTTTCAATGTACTAATCCGTGCAAACCTTTTAAATCCACAGGATCCGTCTCCCATCTTTTTAAAGTATCGAGTAACTATTTGATTTATTTCCAGCCCAAATTTGAACTGCTGAAATCGAGGGATGGAAGCAACCGGCAGTATAATGCTTCAACTACAAAGAGGAGCAACAATGTCACTTCCTACTTTCGACGGTTGGACCTGCCCGGTACCCCTGCAAAACTATCCGAATATCGTCATGGGTCACGGCGCAGGTGGCAAGATGATGAACGACCTGATCCGCCACCTTTTCGCGGTTGAATTCAAAAACGATCTTCTCGGCCAGCTCGCCGACGCCACTGCTATTAATATGAAAGCGGGCCGGTTGGCTTTCACCACCGATTCATATGTGATTAGCCCGCTCTTCTTTCCAGGCGGTGATATCGGTGAACTGGCGGTTAACGGGACCGTCAATGACCTGGCTACAAGCGGCGCCAAACCGCTTTATCTTTCTGCGGGCTTCATCCTTGAAGAGGGCCTCCCGATGGAAACCTTGGGCCGCATTGCGGCCTCGATGGCCCGCGCCTGCAAAATCGCAGGTGTACAGATCGCAACGGGCGATACAAAAGTTGTTAACAAGGGTCACGGCGATGGGATATACATCAACACCTCGGGGATCGGATCGATTCCGGCGGGTGTCGATATCCGGCCCACGAAAGCCAGACCCGGCGATGTGGTCGTCGTCAGTGGGACAATGGGTGATCATGGCATCGCCATCATGTCGGTGCGAGAGGGCTTGAAATTCCAGACCGAGATTGGCAGCGATACAGCACCCTTGAACGGGTTGGTCCTGGCGATGCTGGAGGTAACAGATGACATTCATTGTCTGCGTGATGCAACCCGTGGAGGGCTGGCTGCCGTGCTTAACGAATTAGCGGGTGCTTCTAAAGTTGGGATCGAGTTCGAAGAGTTAAAAGTCCCGCTTCGTCCTGAAGTCGCAGCGGCCTGCGAAATGCTTGGACTCGACCCATTGTTCATCGCCAACGAGGGTAAGTTGGTCGCAATCGTCCCTGAAAAGGATGCAGAGAGCGTTCTGGCAGCTATGCGTAAGCATCCGTTTGGGAAGGATTCGGCGATTATCGGAAAAGTAGTGGAAACACATTCCGGGATGGTCGTTGCTAAGACATCCATTGGAGGTTCGCGCGTGGTGGATCTACCAGCCGGAGAATTATTGCCGCGTATTTGCTGATTTTGAATTAATTACCCTAAAAAAGATATGGCACTGGTCGCACTTCGCAAACCCTGTGCCATATCTTTTTTTATCCAGGCGTAAATCGTTTAAATTACAGCACTATTCCAGCAAGGTCTTTCAACCCATCGAGATCGTCCAATTCAAGCCATTGAAGCATGACTCGCTGCACACCTGCTTCAGCCAAACTCTGTAATTGTTCTTTGATTTCATTTCCGGCTGCTACAATAATACCTCGCTTGCGCAGATCCTCCTGGGTGCGGCCGCGGGCTTCGAGCTTTTTATTCAATCCCTGTTCGTCTTTTGCAAAAACACAGCCCGTCATCATCGAACGCCGCATGGAACCCGGTGCACGTCCCTGGGCTGATAACAAGCTATCAAGGTGATGATTGGCTTTTTCGAATTGTTCTGGCAGCAAAAAGTTGGCATTCCATTCATCGGCATATCGCGCCGCCAGCGACAAAGTTCGATTAAAACCATTACCGCCCACGAGGAGGGAAGGCCCGGAGAGTCTCAACGGGTGCGGCAATATCTGAGCCTCATGGATCTGGAAATAATGCCCCTCGAAAGTTACGGGGTCATTCGAGCGAAGCAGGCGGCTTACACATTCCATCCCTTCCTCGAACCGCGCGAAACGCGCTTTCTTATCAAGCAGATTAAAACCGAAGAGATGGTGTTCACGTTCCTGCCATCCAGCGCCGAGCCCGAGTGTGAGCCGGCCGCCTGAAAGGTCATCAACTGCCGCCGCGATGCGGGCGGTCATGGCCGGGTGATGGAAGGAAAATGGTGTGACCAATGGACCGAACTCGATCCGCGAAGTATTCGCAGCCAGCCACGTAAGCGAGACCCACAGTTCAAGTGATTCCTGATCGGGCGGATTTGCATTCGTAAAATGGTCGGAACGATATAAGCCGGAAAATCCAAGTTCTTCCACCAATCGGACGATATTTTGCCAGCGTGGCCAGGTCAATCCGTTCTGGCCCTCTATCATGATTGCGACTTTAAGCATTCAAGCCTCCAACATTCATTTACAAAGCTTCGATAAGGCCAGCCATTCCCCTTCCTCCCTGGGATGCTTGGCTATCGTTAATCTACCAACATCCACTAATCGACCGATTGTACGGAGCGTTAATTCGTTTGCCCATCCGAATAACCTGCTCACGTCCCGCTCCTTACAGGCGCCCACGGACTCGAAATAGTATTCAAGCAATTTACCGCGCGCGTTTGATTCACTGATCTGGCGCGCCTTTTGCGGCAGCTCAGGGTAATGCCGTGCCGTGATGTCGTAAATGAAGGCATATTTCCATGATCCGGCTTCGGCAATGCCGACCGGCAGTATCTTGAAATCCATTTGCAAATCTTCCAGGGCGCGGTTCCACTGCGACTCTTTTGCGCTTGTCATCCGCGCCGCCTTTCGGAGTGAAATGGAGTCCAGGGTCCCTTCTTTTAATAAGGCATCATATATATTTTTGGCAGATAAGGTGAGGCGACCTTCTTCATAAGCGAGGAGGTGGTCCTCTTCAGGCGAGCCATAGTTCTCGGAGAGCGCATAGAAATAAGGTGCCACCTCCATCGAGATCATCGTCGCCTTGCGTCGCAGGATTTTGCCATAATACCAAATGCGTTTGGGTAGCGCATCGTCCTTCCAACCCCAGGTGATGTGACCTGGGTCATCGTGTTTATCGGACACGGGTCGGTTGCCAGCGACTGCCGTCCATAAACTGGGCAGGTCAATGCCTTTGATCGGCCAGAAAAATACAAAGCCGCGCTGGTTGACATACGACAGCGCCCTGGATTGGGACGAAAGCGGCTGGGCAGGCGGGAGATGAAAGGTCCGCACGCGGTGTGCATTGAAACGTTTCTGATCGATGATAGGCACGCCGCGATTTTAGTCCATGAAGGTTTAATTTGCAAACAACCGTTATAATTCTGCGTGTTATTGGTTCTTTGGAGAGGCAAGTATGAATCCTGAAGTTCGCATCTTCAAAAATTTAGAGTTACTGAGCTACGCCGCCGTCCAGCTCTTTTTAGACCAGGCGGAACACTCGATCAAGGATCGTGGTCGTTTTCTTGTTGCTCTCACCGGTGGCAGTACTCCGGAGCATCTTTACACATTGCTCGCGGAGGATAAAAGTGGGAAAATCGATTGGAAGAAGACCCACACCTTCTGGGGCGACGAGCGTTGTGTACCACCCGATGACCCTGAATCAAATTATCGAATGGCGCGTGAATTATTGCTGCGTCATGTGAATATTCCGGATGCGAATATCCATCGTATCCAGGGTGAGCTCGAGCCGCTGCAGGCTACGAAAGATTATGGTCATGTCCTCAAGCAGTACGCATCCCCTCCATTCCAATGGCCGCGCTTCGATTTGGTCCTGCTCGGCATGGGAGAAGACGGTCATACCGCCTCACTCTTTCCCGGCTCACCAGTGGAAACACTGGGACCCACAGAAGCAGTCACCGCCCACTACCAGGATCGCCCCGCCGAGCGCGTGACACTAACGCCGCCCGTCTTCAATACGGCCCGGTTGGTGCTTTTTATGCTGGTTGGCGGGAACAAGGCATTTACATTGAGCAAGGTATTAGGTAACACCCATCAGCCTCAACTTTATCCTGCGCAGCGGATTGATCCTAAAGATGGAAAACTGATCTGGCTGATTGACCAAGCCGCCGCAAGTAAGCTGCCTGGAAAACAGACTTAGGGCAATATGGATTCTTGCCAGGAAGATGCGAAGCCCTTTCTTTATCCCTTGTAAAGGTCCATTTCCAATGTCAACACTAGGCGTAGCAATATTGCTATTAATAAATATGAAATTTGTTAAAGGTTAAAAAGAAGGTAAGTTTATTGGAAGTTAACACGGCAGTAGTTTTATTAATCCAATTCGGAGGTAGCGAGTTATGGAACTTGCAATGATCGGTTTAGGAAAGATGGGTATGAATATGCTCACCCGGCTGGTGCGCGGTGGTCATATTGTCGTCGGGTTTGCACGCACGGAAGACTCCGTCCAGACTGCCATCAAAAATGGCGCACAAGGCGCACATTCTTTGGAAGAAGCAGTAAGCAAGCTCAAAGCGCCACGCGTTGTATGGGTAATGGTACCTGCAGGGCAAACCACAGATGACACAATCGAGAAATTATCGATGATTCTTGCAAAGGGAGACACGGTTATCGACGGTGGCAACTCAAATTACAAGGACACGCTCCGCCATGCCGCGCTAATGGAAGGAAAAGGGATCGATTTTCTCGATTGCGGTACGAGCGGCGGTGTTTGGGGCCTGGCCGAAGGCTACAGCCTGATGGTTGGTGGCAAAACCGAGATCGCGGAAAAGATGCGCCCTATCTTTGAGACCCTGGCTCCCGCGCCGGACAAAGGCTGGGGATATGTCGGTCCGCACGGTGCAGGTCATTATGTAAAAATGGTTCACAACGGAATTGAATATGGCATGATGCAGGCTCTGGCCGAAGGCTTCAATATTATGAAAGCCAAACAAGAGTTTGGCTTGGACCTGGCGCAGATATCGGAGATCTGGCGCTATGGTAGTGTCGTGCGCTCCTGGCTGCTCGACCTGACCGCCCTGGCCTTAAAAGCGGACCCCACCCTTTCGGACATCCAGCCCTGGGTGGCGGATTCCGGCGAAGGCCGCTGGACCGTGGCGGAGGCAATAGATCACGATGTTCCGGCGCCCATCATTACGCTGGCTCTTCAGATGCGTTTCGTAAGCCGGGATAATGAGAATTATTCGGCCCGCTTATTATCAGCAATGCGCAACCAGTTCGGCGGGCATGCAGTCAAGAAAACAGATTAGGTTTAATCCGTATAAATTCCTTCATTCAGCTCCATTTTAGGTGCAGACATGAATTCCAGCCTACCAACTTCAATAATTATTTTTGGCGCTTCGGGTGATCTAACCCAGCGAAAATTAATGCCCTCGTTGTTCAATCTCTATCGCAAAGGACGGCTGCCGAAACAATTCCGGATCGTAGGCTCCGGTAACACACCCTTCACTGACGACCAGTTCCGGAACCATTTGGCGGAAGGATTAAAGCAGTTTGCCTCGTTCAAATATAAAGAGGAGGAATGGGATTCATTTGCACCGAATGTTGCCTACCATCAGGGCCGCTATACCGACCTGGCTGATTTCAAGAAGCTGAGTGAAAATCTTGGCAAATGGGAAAATGGCACCGCGCAGCGTCTCTACTATATGGCTACGCCGCCTGGATTATTTACCAATATTATCGATCTGCTCGGACTTACCGGACAGCTGCACGAGAACGGCGGGTGGCGGCGGGTGGTCATTGAAAAGCCGTTCGGCACCGACCTCGCATCCGCACACAACCTGAATGAACAGATCCATAAGACCCTTGGTGAGAATCAAATTTATCGTATCGATCATTACCTGGGTAAAGAGACCGTGCAGAACATTTTGGTGACGCGTTTTGCGAATACCATTTTTGAACCACTCTGGAATCGTAACTACATAAACCATATCGAGATCACGGTCTCCGAACAAGTCGGGGTGGAACATCGCGCCGGTTACTACGACTCGGTCGGTGTTTTGCGCGATATGTTCCAGAACCACCTGTTGCAACTCGTCACATTGGTGGCCATGGAACCGCCTGCCTCTTTCAAGGCCGATGCGCTGCGCAACGAGAAAGTCAAAGTATTGAGTTCGATCCAGCCGATCCAGGATGAGAACATCGCACTTAATACCGTGCGCGGGCAATATGAGGGCTATCGTCAGGAAGAGGGTGTCAAGCCTGATTCCACCACGCCCACTTATGGGGCGTTGCGTCTCCAAATCGATAATTGGCGCTGGCAGGGGGTGCCCTTCTATCTCCGTTCTGGTAAGTGCCTCAAAGAAAAGATGTCACAGATCATGATCGAATTCAAGCAGCCGCCCCATCTGCTCTTTCCTCATGCTGAAAGCAACATGAGCCCCAATGTCCTCGTGCTTTATCTCCAACCCGATGAGGGTATTCATTGGCGCTTTGAAGCCAAAGTGCCTGATACGGCAGCGGACACGCGTTCCGTGGATATGGAATTCCACTACGCTGATTCCTTCGGCCAGACATCCATCCCAGAATCATACGAACGCCTGCTGTTGGATGCCCTGCAGGGCGATGCCTCGCTCTTCACCCGCGCCGATGAAGTCGAGACGGCCTGGTCATTGATTGACCCGATATTGCAATCGTGGGAAGCAAACGAGACTCCCCCATTGACGTTTTACAAACCCGACACCTGGGGACCGTCCGAAGCCGACGCGCTACTCGCCCGGGACGGTCGGACCTGGATGCAGGACATCGCCAGACAAATGCTGGATACTTAACGCATGGTTATTCATGATCCTCCTCACCCCATCAGGTGAGGAGTTTTTTGTTAAAAATTGGTTTTACGAACCGTCTCGTAGGTTTTATCCTGCGGCCAGGAATAAAGGGGTGTGAGACAATATGGGCTAGCTCGGGCCTATTTCAATAAAAAGCATAAATCAGACACTAAAGGTAAAGTTCAGCAACTAAATCGCTTTGGTAACGTAAGTTCACATTAGAGATAAATTATCCTATTCTACTGACCAGGGTAAAGACTCCCCCAGAGTCGGAGGTGGGATTCAATGGATGGATATATCATTCGAGCATCAAAGATACCGAGGAGAAACTAAAAATGAAAAACATCAGGTTTATTACGATCCTTACAATCCTGGCATTGAGCTTGTTCCTTAGCGCTTGCGGCGCCAAGACAGCCGCGACCCCCACCCCGGCAGCCATTGCTACGGTTAAAGCCGATAACGTGATCATCTCTGAAGGACGGGTGGAACCCATTCACTATGCCGATATCTCATTAAATACCAGCGGTCTGGTCAGTGATGTATTAAGCAAGGAAGGCGATCAGGTCACGGCCGGACAGGTAATCGCACGTTTGCAAAACAGCCAGGCGCAAACGCTTGAAACCGCACAGGCCAATGCT
>Ga0265340_10000292_pt1 | contig 26277 bp, 20 predicted proteins | sample 4CB225metaG_FD_202082 | JGI IMG/M metagenome (GOLD analysis project Ga0265340, IMG submission 202082) | Rhizosphere microbial communities from Carex aquatilis grown in University of Washington, Seatle, WA, United States - 4-CB2-25 metaG | ecosystem: Host-associated > Plants > Roots >...
GCAATATCAATGGGCGTTCGGCATCGCCATAGTCGTCGTCCTTTATCTGTCGACGGGATTGCTGCGGGGCGGCGGACACGCCGCCGATCCTTCGGCGGCCCTGGCCAAGTCCGCCTCCGGAATTCCCAGCGTGCGCGTCGCCGTGCTGAACGCCACGCCGCATGATGCCACGATCACAGTGCGCGGGCGCACCCAGGCCCTGCATGAAGTGGACGTGCGCGCCGAGGTCGAAGGCGTCGTCGCGAAACTCCACTTCGAAAAGGGCGACCGGGTGAAGCAAGGCCAGGTGCTTTGCGAGATCAAGCTCAACGATCGCGGCGCGCGCGCGGCGCAAGGCCAGGCTCTGGCGGCGCAGGCGCAAAAGGAGTTGGAAGTCGCACAGGAACTCTACAAGGAAGGCTTCCGATCCAAGACCCAGTTGGCGCAGGCCATGGCCAGCTACCAGGCGGCCAAGGCCGGCGCCTCCACCATGGATATCCAGCTTGCCAACACCCAGATCCGCGCACCGTTCGACGGCGTGGTCGACGAGCGTTACGTCGACGTCGGCGATTACATGACCGTGGGCGCCAAATGCGCCATGGTGATCGCGCCCGAGCCGTTCCTGGCGGTTGGCACGGTGAGCGAAGAGGAAGTGGGCCAGATCGCCATCGGCAACAAGGCTTCCGCCACGCTTGTAACGGGGCAGACCGTCGAAGGCCGCGTCCGCTTCGTCGCCGATCGCGCCGACCAGGCGACGCGCACCTTCCGCATCGAGGTCGAACTGCCCAATCCCGATGCCTTATTGCGCGACGGCGTCAGCGCCGACATTCATATCCCGGTGAAGCGCCTCAATGCGCAGAAAATCTCTCCCGGCATTCTGGTACTCGACGATTCGGGCGCGGTGGGCGTGCGCGCGGTGGCGGGCGGCATCGTGCGCTTCCTGCCGGTGCACATCGTCTCCGACGGGCCGGACGGCATGTGGGTCGCGGGCCTGCCCGACCGAGTGAATGTCATCACCGTGGGCCAGGAATTTGTCATCAACGGCGAACGCGTGAAAACGGTGATCGACAAGCCCGGGACCGCGTCATGACCAGAATCGTCGAGTGGGCCGCGCACAACACTCGCCCGATCCTGGCGCTGATCGCAGTCGTCTTCTTTGCCGGGGTCTATGCGTTCATCACCATCCCCAAGGAAGCCGACCCCGACCTCCCGATTCCGTGGATCGTGGTTTACGTCAACTATCAGGGCATCAGCCCGGAGGACAGCGAGCGGCTGCTCGTGAAGCCGCTCGAAGCCAGCCTGCGCTCCATCGAAGGCATCAAGGAGATGACCGGGCGCGCCTATGAGGGCGGCGGCCAAGTGGTCATGGAGTTCAACGCCGATTTCGACAAGCAGAAGGCGCTGGAGGACGTGCGCGCCCAGGTGGATTCCACCCGCCCGCGCCTGCCCCAGGAAGCCGATCCGCCGGGCGTGTGGGAGGCCAACACCTCTTCCTTCCCCGTCATCACCGTGGCGCTTTCGGGCGAGGTGCCGGAGCGCACGCTGATCCATCTGGCGCGCAACCTGCGCGACGAACTCAAGACGATCCCGAGCGTGCTGGAAGCGAACATCACGGGCGCCAGCGAGGAACTTCTTGAAATTACCGTCGATCCCGCCAAGCTCGAGAGCTACGGCCTGACCCAGACTGAGATCTACAGCGCGGTCAGCGCTAACAACAATTTGATCGCAGCCGGCGAGATCGACACCGGGCACGGTAACTTCGCGGTCAAGGTACCGGGCGTCATCGCCACCGCCCAGGACGTGCTCAACCTGCCGATCCGCTCGACGGCGGATTCCACCATCACGCTCGGCGACGTGGCCAACGTCCACCGCACTTTCTACGACGCGACCAAATACGCGCGGATGAACGGGCAGCCCACCGTCGCCATCGACGTCTCGCGGCGCACCGGCACCAACATCATCGCCAACAACGAACAGGTGCGCGCGACGGTCGAGCGGATGCAGAAGTCCTGGCCCGCCGGCGTGCACGTCAACTTCATGTTCGACCAATCGACCTATGTCCGCGACCAGCTCGGCTCGCTGTCGGATTCGATCCTGCTCGCCGTGCTTCTGGTGATGATCATCGTCGTCGCCGCGCTCGGCATCCGTTCGGGCCTCTTGGTCGGCGTGGCGATCCCAACATCGTTCCTGATGAGCTTCATGGTGCTCAACAGCCTGGGCATGACGCTCAATTTCATGATCATGTTCGGGATGCTGCTCTCCGTCGGCATCCTGGTCGACGGCGCGATCATCGTGGTCGAATTTGCCGACCGCAAGATGACCGAGGGCCTTCCCCCGCGCGAAGCCTTCGCGGCGGGCGCGGTTCGCATGTTTTGGCCCGTGGTCAGCGCCACCGCGACGATGGTGGGCGCCTTTCTGCCGATGCTGTTCTGGCCGGGCCTGGTCGGCAAATACATGAGCTATTTTCCCATTACCCTCATCATCGTGCTTTCCTCCTCGATGGTCGTGGCGCTGATCTTCCTGCCGGTGCTGGGCGGCATCTTCGGCAAGCCGCCGCTGCGCGATGAGGCGCACGAGAAAGGCATCGAAGCGTCGGAGACCGGCGACTGGCGAGAAATTCCGGGCATCACGGGCTGGTACGCCCACCTGGCGGCGCGCCTGACGCGCCATCCCGGCAAGGTGATCGGCGGCGCGATCGGCGTCGCGATCCTGATCGTCGTGCTGTTCAGTGTTTTCAACAAGGGTGTGGAGTTCTTCGTCACCACCGACCCCGATTTTGCCAATGTCTACGTCTCGGCGCGCGGCAACCTGTCCGCCGACGAAAAGCGCGACCTGATCTTGAGCGTCGAGAAGCGCATCGATAACGTCGACGGGTTGGAGTTCCTCTATGCCACCTCAGGCCATTCGGGAAATGACGACGCCCCGGTGGACAACATCGGCAAAATCGCGGTGCAGCTGAAGCCTTACGCGCAACGCCGACCCGGCAACGAGATCCTCGAGGAGATCCGCAAAAAGACCGAGGGCATGGCGGGGCTGCGCGTCGAACTGAGCAAACAGAACTCCGGGCCTTCCAACGGGAAGGACATCGACATCGAGGTCACCTCCGACAATTACGCCGCCATGGATCGGGTGGCCGACGCGGTCCGCCACCACATGAACGCGCAGCCCGAATTGCGCGACGTGGAGGACACCCGCTCGCTGCCCGGCATCGAATGGGACATGCAGATCAACCGCGAACTGGCGAGCCGCTTCGGCGTCAACGCGCAGGAGATCGGCACCGCGGTCCAGCTCGTCACCAACGGCATCTTCATCGCGCGCTACCGTCCCGACGACTCGGATAACGAAGTCGATATTCGCGTGCGCTATCCCTCTGGCGCGCGCGGCATTCACGCGCTGGACGATCTAAGGGTCGCAACCAACACCGGCGCCATGGTGCCGCTGAGCAACTTCGTGACCATGGTCCCGGCTCACGAAACCAACAGCATCGAGCGCAAGGACGGCCATCGCGTCTATCACGTGCGCGCCAACATGAAGCCGAACACCATCCTGCCCAACGCAGAGATGGACAAGCTGAAGAGCTGGATGGCCACCCAATCCTTTCCTTCGGACGTGCGCACCATCTTCGGCGGCTCCAGCAAGGATCAGGACGAGTCCAGTGCCTTCCTAATGGTGGCCGCTTTCATGGCGCTGTTCCTGATCGCCATGGTGCTGCTGGTGCTGTTTAACAGCTTTTATCACACCTTCCTGATCCTGGTCGCCGTGGTGATGGCGATGATCGGCGCGCTGCTCGGCATGCTGGTGATGGGCCAGACTTTCTCGCTGATCATGACGGGCACCGGCATGCTGGCGCTGGCCGGCATCGTGGTGAACCACAACATCGTGCTGATCGACACCTATCACCGACTGAGACTATCCGGCATGGAGCCGATCGAGGCCGTGATCCGTTCGAGCGCCCAGCGCCTGCGCCCCGTCTTTCTCACCACCGTCACGGCCATTGGCGGTCTGTTGCCGATGATGTTTGCGATCGAAATTAATTTCTGGCAGCGCAGCGTGACGATCGGGGACCCCACGCCGGGGATGTGGGTGCAGCTCTCGACCGCGGTGATCTTCGGGCTGGCCTTCTCGAAGATGATCACGCTTGGCCTGGTGCCGGCGATGCTGGCCGCGCCGGCGCGAATCCGCGAGACCAAGCACGGCTTTCGCTGGCTTATGGGCGCCATTTTCGGCGCCATCGGCAGAGCTTTCGCAGGGTTGTGGCGCCGCCTGCTCGGCCGCGCGCCGCAGCCCGACTTCGAACCGGCGGAATAATTATTCCTCGGCGGAAACCGGCGCGCTGCGGGCGATGCCGGGGGTGACCGCCGGATCGCTTTCGACTTCCTTGAGGCGCTCGCGGGCGGCGGCGGCCTCTTTCTGCTTGTTCCACATCGCGGCATAGGCACCGCCCTTGGCAACCAGTTCGTCGTGCCGGCCGCGCTCGACGATCTCGCCATGGTCGAGCACCAGGATTTCGTCGGCATCGACCACCGTCGAGAGGCGGTGGGCGATCACCAACGTCGTGCGGTTCTTGGAGATTTCCTGCAAGGCCCCCTGGATTTCGCGTTCGGTGTGGGTATCGAGCGCCGAGGTTGCTTCGTCCAGCAGCAGGATCGGCGGATTCTTCAGGATAGTGCGGGCGATAGCGACGCGTTGTTTTTCACCACCGGAGAGTTTCAAGCCGCGCTCGCCCACCATCGACTCGTAGCCCAGCGGCAGTTCGACAATGAATTTGTCGATCTGGGCGTGGCGTGCCGCTTCCTTGATCTCAGACTCGTTGGCGCCGATGCGCCCGTAAGCGATGTTGTAGCGCACCGTGTCGTTGAACAGCACGGTGTCCTGCGGAACGATGCCGATGACGGCGCGCAGCGATTCCTGCGTCACGTCGCGGATGTCCTGCCCATCGATGGTGACGCTTCCCGACTTGATGTCATAGAAGCGATAGAGGATGCGCGAAATCGTCGATTTTCCGGCGCCTGACGGCCCGACGACCGCGATTGTCTTCCCCGCCGGCACGGCGAAGCTGATGCCCTTGAGCACCACGCGGTCGGGATCATAATTGAACACCACGTTTTCGAAACGAATTTCACCGCCGGACACTTTCAGGGGCTTGGCATCGGGCTTGTCGACCACCTCCCGCGGCTGGTGCAGCAAGTGGAACATGGCATCCATGTCCACCAGCGCCTGCGTGATCTCGCGGTAGACGGTGCCCAACAGGTTGAGCGGCACGTATAGCTGCAACAGGTAGCCGTTGACGGTAACGAGTCCGCCGATCGTCATGCGGTGATCGAGGATGCCGTAGGCGGCCATCGCCATCACCACCATCACGCCGATGGCGACGATCAGCGCCTGACCCGTATTGAGGACCGACAGCGATATCTGGGTTTGGATGGAGGCCCGGGCGTATTTCTCCATCGACTTGTCGAAGCGCCGGGTCTCGTGCGCCTCGTTGTTGAAGTATTTCACCGTTTCGTAGTTGAGCAGACTATCGACCGCCTTGGTGGACGCCTCGGTGTCGCTCTGGTTCATCTCGCGGCGGAAACGTATGCGCCAGCGCGTGATGACGAAGGTGAACCAGATATAGGCGATCACCATCACGGTGGTCACGATCGCGTACCAGACGCCAAACGCAATCCACAGGATCGCAGCATCCAGCGCCAGCTCTAGAATGGTCGGAAAAATCGAGAACAGCGCAAAGCCGAGCAGCGTGTCGATGCCCTTGGTACCGCGGTCGATCACCCGCGACAGCCCGCCGGTCTTGCGTTCCAGGTGGAAGCGCAACGACAGCGTATGGACATGGGCGAAGGTCGAGACGCCGACCTCGCGCAGCGCGTGATAGGCCACCTTCGCGAAAACGCCGTCGCGCAGTTGCGCGAAGGCCTGCATCATAATGCGCGCGATGGTGTAGACGGCGATCAGGGCGAGCGCCACGGCCACGCCCTTAAGCGGCCCGCGCACCGAATCGACGATTTGGCCGAACAGCCAAGGAACGGCGACCGTCGCTATCTTGGCCAAGATCAGGCAAACAATGGAAACGACGACTCGCGCCTTGAGGCCCCACTGAGCATTGGGCCACAGATACGGCAGAAGCCTGTAGAGGGGTCGGAGTGATGGCGCGCCGTCGCCTTCCTCGGTCAGCGGTCTTGCCATCTCAGGGTCCCATATTGGCGCCGCCGAAGATCAGAAATCCCGCAGCGAGGGCAGCCAACGCAATCAATCCGATAAAGATAAACGAACGCGGCACCGGTTTAACCTTTTTGACATAGCCAATTGCCGGAAACCTGTTTAGGTATGTCGGCGTCTCTCCGCAACCCCGCTGAATTCATGGACAAGAAAATCAAACCGGCCATCTGCGTGTTCTGCGGCTCGTTGCACGGCACCAACCCGCACTATGCCGAGGCCGCGCGCACGTTGGGCCGGCTGATCGCCGAGCGCGGCTTCTCGCTGGTCTTCGGCGGCGGCGGGCCGGGCCTGATGGGCGAGACCGCCCGCGCCGCGCGCGACGGCGGGGCCCCGGTGACCGGCATCATGCCGGAATTCCTGCGCTGGGTGGAACAGCCGCCTGAATGGGAGAAAGACCTGATCGTCACTCCCGACCTGCAGGACCGCAAGACGCGCATGCTGGCGATGGCGGACGCCTTCGTAGTGCTTCCGGGCGGTGCTGGAACGATGGATGAGTTCTTCGAGGTCGTCACCTCCACTTCGCTGGGCGTCCTTGCCAAGCCCATCCTGGTGATCAACACCGATGGCTATTTCGACCCCCTGGACCGGTTGATGAACCACATTGTCCGCGAGGGATTTGCCAAGCCCGCGCTGCTCTCCACCTATCGCATCGTCGCGACGCCCGAAGAAGCGGTGAATGCGGTTGCCCAAGCGCTAGGTCCCCTGCCGGGCAGCTAACCGCGCGAACTGTCCTTCCAATCCCACCAGGATCAGCGCCAGCCAGACGCAACCGAAGGTCGCCGTGTCCGCCGCGGAAAACGGCTCGCGGAAAACCAGCGTGGCGACCACGAGCGTGATCGTGGGCGAAAGATATTGCAGAAACCCCAGCGTTGACATGCGGATGCGCCGCGCGCCCGCCGCGAACAGCGCAAGCGGGACGGCGGTCACCGGCCCTGCAAACACGAGCATCGCATCGGTCGTGAGGTTCGCGGAGGGAAATGCGCCGGTTCCCTTCCACGTCAGAAACGCGATGGTCCCCAGCGTGAACGGGAACAGCAGGCTGGTTTCCACCGTCAATCCGTCCAGTGGATCGACCGGCGTCAGTTTGCGTACGTAACCGTAGAAACCGAAGCTCAGCGCCAGGCTGAGCGCGATCCACGGAACATAGCCGACCTCGACAATTTGCACGCCCACGGCAACCGCGGCCAGGGCAATCGCCGCAAGCTTCAGCCGCGACAGCCGCTCGCCCAGCAGCACCACGCCGAGCAGGATCGAGAGCAGCGGATTGATGTAGTAGCCGAGCGACGCCTCGACGATGCGATGGTTGGCGATGGCCCAGATGTAGATCGTCCAATTGGCGGCGATCAGCAGGCTGGAAAGCGAGAGCGCCGCGATCAGCTTCTTCGTCCGCACAACGCGCCAGACGGTGGCGAGCCGGCCGCGCGCCGCCGTCACGCCGGCCGCGAACAGCGCACACCACATCATGCGGTGGATCGACAGCTCGATCGGCGGCACGACGGAGAGCAGCGCCCAATAAAGCGGAAACAGGCCCCACAGCGAATAGGCCGTGGCGGCATAGAAAATCCCTGCCGCCTCGTTCGGCGGTGCGTGGTCAGCCGTCTTGAGCATGACGGCAATGTAGAGATTCACCCGCCGCTTCGCTCGCCTTGAATCTCAAACCAGCCATGCGTTTTCGGCCTTACGCGGAGGTGGCCTGAACCCCATCCCGCAACAATTTGTAATAGATGGAATCCACCAGCGCCTCGAAAGAGGCATCGACGATGTTCTCTGAGACGCCGACCGTGGACCAGCGTTCGCCCTTGCCGTCGCGGCTTTCCACCATGACGCGGGTGATGGCGTCGGTGCCGCTATTGAGGATGCGGACCTTGTAATCGACCAGTTCCAGATCGGCGAGGTGCGCGGAATAGCGCCCCAGATCCTTGCGCAGCGCGTCATCGAGCGCATCGATTGGGCCGTTGCCGGTGCCGACATTGTGCAGCAACTCGCCGTCGACTTTGACGCGCACCGTCGCTTCCGAAACGGTGACCTGCTCGCCTTGCGAATTGTGGCGCTTCTCGACGATGACGCGGAAACTGTCGACGTCGAAATAGTCGGGCACTTCGCCCAGCGCGCGGCGCGCCAGAAGCTCGAACGACGCCTCCGCGCCGTCATAGGCGTAACCCAAATGCTCGCGGCGCTTAACATCTTCCAACAGATGCGCGAGGCGCGGGTCCGCCGCGTCCAGGTCGATGCCCGCTTCGGCGAGGCGCGACAGAAGATTGGAGCGCCCCGCCTGATCGGACACCAATATTCGCCGCGCATTGCCGACCGTCTCGGGCCTCACATGCTCATAGGTGCGCGTGTCCTTTAGCATGGCGGAAGAATGCAGCCCGCCCTTGTGCGCGAACGCCGAGGGGCCAACGTAAGGCGCGTGGCGGTTTGCGGCGCGGTTGAGGATTTCGTCCAGCAGTCGCGAAACATGGGTGAGCCGCGCCAACTGCTCCATGCTCACGCCGGTCTCGAACTGAGAGGCGTAGGGCTCCTTCAGCATCAGCGTCGGCAGCAGCGAACAAAGATTGGCGTTGCCGCAGCGCTCGCCGAGGCCATTGAGCGTGCCCTGAATCTGCCGCACCCCGGCACGCACCGCCGCCAAGCTGACAGCAACGGCCTGCTCCGTATCGTTGTGGGCGTGGATGCCGAGCGCGGCGTCAGGCAGCTCGGTCTTCACTTCCTCGACGATCTCGTAAACATCCTCGGGCATCGTGCCGCCGTTGGTGTCGCACAAGACCAGCCAACGCGCGCCCGCCTTGTGCGCGGCCGCGAGGCATTCGAGCGCATATTCGGGATTGGCCTTGTAGCCGTCGAAGAAATGCTCGGCGTCGAACAGCGGCTCGCGGCCCTTCGCTTTGACGGCCGCGATGGATTCCGCGATGCCTTCGATGTTTTCCGCGCGCGGGATTTCGAGCGCGACGTCGACCTGGAAATCCCAAGTTTTGCCGACCAGGCAGACCGCGTCGGTCGCGGCGTTCAGCACCGCCGAGAAACCGGGATCGTTGCCGACGCTGCGCCCGGCGCGCTTGGTCATGCCGAAGGCCGTGAAACGCGCGCGCGTAAGCGGCGGGCGCTCGGCGAAGAAAGCGGTGTCCGACGGGTTGGCGCCCGGCCAGCCGCCTTCGATGTAGTCCACGCCCAGCGCATCGAGCGCCAGCGCGATCTGGCGCTTGTCCTCCACCGAGAAATCGACGCCCTGGGTCTGCGCGCCGTCGCGCAGCGTGGTGTCGAAGATGAAGAGGCGTTCCTTAGTCATTTCGCCTCTCCTTTTGTTTCCAGGGACTTACGCGCGCTTCGGCAATATAATTGTTCCACGAATTTGTCGTACCCCCCCTCCCCCCGGGGGACGTGCCGCCGACGCCAAGGCGGTTTGGCACGACCCTTTGATATTGGGCCGAGGCGGCGAATGCCAAGCGCGGCAAACCGGCGCGGAAGGTCGCGACGCCCCCCACCCGGCTCGCTTTCGTCGCTGACGCGCGAAAGCTTCGCCGACCTCCCCGCGCAGGGGGAGGTAAAGAAGAAGCGCAAGCGCCGAAACTCGCTTTCACCTCCCCCAACGCGGGGAGGTCGATCCGGCGGAGCATAGCGACGACGGATCGGGTGGGGGGAACGCTCACCTCTTCACCTCCCACGTCGTCGTGCCGTCGGCGTTGTCCTTCAGCACAATGCCCTTCGCCAGAAGCTCATCACGGATGCGGTCGGATTCCTTGAAGTCCTTTGCTTTGCGGGCAGCGAGGCGCTTGATGATTGCGTGATTAACGTCGTCATCGGTCACGCTGTGTTCGAAGTGGACATGCGCTCCGTTCTTAAAGCCCGAGAGATCGTCGAAACCAAGAAGAGTAAGAGACGCGGATAGCATCCTAATTTGTTGGTCTTGGGTCTCCCGATCCTTGGCACGGATGATCATCTTATGAAGATTGAATAGCTCGGTTATCACTTGCGGTGTGTTCAGATCATCAAGGAGTGCATCCAAGAGCGGTGGGTATACGCTTCCTCCAACTGCAGGTTGGTTATCTATGTCCAACGCGAATGTCGTAAGCGCAGAATTTGCATCATAAAGTTTCTCAACAGTCCAATCGATAGGTTGGCGATAGCTCGTCATCAGCATGGCCATACGAAGAACTCGCCCATCCCATTGGGCATTTCCAAAGCCGTGCGTTTCGAGCAAATCTCTGATCGTGACGAAGTTCCCCAACGACTTCGACATCTTCTCGCTTTCGACCTGGAGGAAGCCGTTGTGCATCCAGAGGCGCGCGAGGGCGTGACCATGGTGCGCGCTTTCGCTTTGGGCGATTTCGTTTTCATGATGGGGGAACATCAGGTCGATGCCGCCGCCGTGGATGTCGAAGGTCTCGCCCAGCAGCGCCTCGCCCATCGCCGAGCATTCGATGTGCCAGCCCGGCCGCCCACGTCCCCAAGGCGACTCCCAGCCGGGCGTTTGCGCATCCGACGGTTTCCACAGCACGAAATCCATCGGGTTCTTCTTGTAGGGCGCCACGTCAACGCGCGCTCCCGCGATCATCTCGTCGAGCGAGCGGCGCGCCAGCTTGCCGTAATCGGATTTCGACGAGACGTCGAACAGCACATGGCCTTCCGCCGGATAGGCGTGGCCGCCCGCGACCAGCTTCTCGATCATCGCGATCATCTGGGGCACGTATTCGGTTGCGCGCGGCGTATATTTCTCAGGCAGCACTAAGCAGCCAAGCGCCGTCACATCATCGAGATACTGCTTGGCTGTTGCATCGGTGATTTCCACGCGCGCCGCTTCGACCGTCACGCCTTTCGCCGCTGCAACTTCGGCCGCCCGCGCGTTGATCTTGTCGTCTATGTCCGTGATGTTGCGGACATACGTCACATGCTCTGCGCCGTAGAGATGGCGCAGCAGCCGGAACAGCACGTCGAACACGATCACCGGGCGCGCATTGCCGATATGGGCGTAGTCGTAGACCGTCGGCCCGCAGACATACATGCGGACATTGTTGCGGTCGAAGCCCGGCAGGTCTTCGAGCGTCTGTTTCTGCTTGGTCAGCGTATCGTAGAGGCGAAGCGTCATGGTGTTCTTCTTACAGTGATTTGCTTTCCCACGTCCTCCCCTTGAGGGAGGGCCGAAAAATCCCAGCGAAGCGATGGATTTTTCGGGGAGGGGTTGGGCCGCTTACCCCTCCCCGAAATCTGCTACGCAGATTTCGACCCTCCCTCAAGGGGAGGGTTGAGATAAGTGGCAATGAGGTTCGAGCACAGGGTTTTTGCGGCGGTCAGCCGCAAATCGAAATCCGGCAAATGAGGCGGGCCTGGATCACGCTGTTTCCCCGTTCAGCCGCGCGAGAGCGTTCGCGCGCCCGATGAGGGGTAGCAGCTTTTTCAGCTCCGGTCCATGCTCGCGGCCCGTGAGCGCCAGGCGCAGCGGATGGTAAAGCGCCCTGCCCTTGAGCCCCGTGGCGGCGGCGACCGCGCCGGTCCAGGCGTTCCATGTGGCTTCGTCCCATGGCTCTGGCGGCAAGAGCGCGGCGGCGCGGGCGACGAAGGCCTTGTCCTCGATCGCCGGCGCGACCGGACCCGCGACTAGCGTCCAAAGGTCGGCGACGTCCGAGAAACGCGCGAGGTTCGGTTTGACCGCCTCCCAGAACGGTGCGCCGCCAGTGACGCCCACCGCAGCGAGTCGCGCCGCGACGGCCTCGAACGACAAAGCGTGCAACAGCTTGGCGTTGAGGTTCGACAATTCCGCCGGATCGAAATGGGCGGGCGCGCGGCCGATCTTCTCCATCGCAAAACCGGCGATCAGCTCGTCCAGCGAGGCGTGCGGCGCGATGGCGTCGGACGTGCCGGTCTTGGCGAGATAGCTGACGGCGGCCAGCGCCTCGATGCCGTCTTCGCGCAGCAGCTTGAGCGACAGCGAGCCCAACCGCTTCGACAGCGCCTCGCCGCCCGCGCCCACCAGCAGCGGATGATGCGCGAAGGCGGGAGGCGGAGCGCCGAGCGCTTCGAAGATCTCGATCTGCACCGCCGTGTTGGTGACGTGATCCTCACCGCGAATGATGTGCGTGATGGAGAAGTCCACATCGTCCACCACCGATGGCAGCGTGTAGAGGAAGCGCCCGTCTTCGCGGATCAGCACGGGGTCGGACAGGTGCGCGGTGTCGATCTCGACTTCGCCGCGGATCAGGTCGCGCCATTTCACCTTCGACTGCGAAAGCTTGAAGCGCCAATGCGGCTTCTTGCCCTGCGCTTCCAGCTTGGCGCGGTCTTCGGCGGTGAGGGCAAGCGCGGCGCGGTCATAAACTGGTGGCTTTCCGGCCGCAATCTGGCGCTGGCGGCGGCGGTCGAGTTCCAGCGCGGTTTCGTAACAGGGATAAAGCTGGCCCGAGGCTTTCAACTTCTCCGCCGCCGCGCGATGGGCCTCGGCGCGCTCGGACTGCCGCGTAAACAGGTCGTGCGCGACGCCGAGCCAGTTCAAATCCTCAATGATCCCCGCTTCGTATTCCGGCTTGGAGCGTTCGGCGTCGGTATCGTCGATCCTCAGCATGAACTTGCCGCCCGCCTTGCGCGCGAACAGGAAATTCAGCACCGCCGTCCGCGCATTGCCGACATGCAGCAATCCGGTGGGCGATGGGGCAAAGCGGACGGTAGTGCTCATCTCGCATCCCGAAACGCATTGGTGATCGGATAGCGCCGGTCGCGGCCGAAATTGCGCGGCCCGATCTTGACGCCCGGCGGCGCCTGACGGCGCTTATATTCCGAGGTGTAGAGAAGCTGTTCAATGCGCTTGACCGTCGCGGGCTCGAAGCCCTTGGCCACGACTTCCTCGAACGACATCTCCTTTTCGACAAGGCATTCGAGAATGCCGTCGAGGGTCTCGTAGGGCGGTAAGGAATCCTGGTCGGTCTGGTTGGGCTTGAGTTCGGCGCTCGGCGGCTTGGTGATGATCCGCTCGGGGATCACGCGCCCCGGCGGGCCGAGCGCGCCCGAGGGCACTGCCTGATTGCGCCACTTGGCGAGCCGGAAAACCTCCATCTTGTAGATGTCCTTCAGCACATTGTAGCCGCCGCACATGTCGCCATAGAGCGTGGCGTAGCCGACGCTCATCTCGGATTTGTTGCCCGTGGTCAGCACCATCGGCCCGAACTTGTTGGACAGCGCCATCAGAATCAGCCCGCGGATGCGCGACTGGATGTTCTCTTCTGTGGTGTCGGCGGTGCGGCCGGCGAACAGCGGGCGCAGCGTGTCGCCAAACGTCTCCGCCGCGCGCTCGATCGGGATGGTTTCATAGCTCACGCCGAGAAGCTGGGCGCATTCCTCGGCATCCTGGAGACTTTCGTCCGCCGTGTAGCGCGAGGGCATCATCACACAGCGCACCCGCTCGTGCCCCAAGGCATCGACGGCGACCGCCGCAGACAGCGCGGAATCGATCCCGCCCGACAGCCCCAGCACGACGCCGGGAAAATGGTTCTTGTTCACGTAATCGCGCAGGCCCAGCATCATCGCGTGATAGACCGACGGCGAACGCTCCTCCGCCTCTGCGCGCTCGCCCGGCAGGCAGATCCAGCCCTTGGCCTCGCGCCGCCATTCGGTGACGGCGATCTTCTCTTCCCAAGACGGCAGCGCCCAGGCCACGGTGCGGTCGGCGTTGACCACCAGCGAGGCGCCGTCGAACACCAGCTCGTCCTGCCCGCCGACCTGGTTGAGATAGATCATGGGACGCCGGCTTTCCGTCACCCGCGCGGCGACGAGATTGAGGCGGACGTCCTCCTTACCCGCCTCGAAGGGAGAACCGTTCGGCACCAGCAAGATCTCGCCGCCGGTCTCGGCGAGGCATTCCACGACTTCGCTGGTCCAGATGTCCTCGCAGATCGGCACGCCGAGGCGCACGCCGCGCACCTCGAGCGGACCGGTCAGCGGTCCCGGTTCGAACACCCGCTTCTCGTCGAACACGCCGTAGTTGGGCAGGTCGTGCTTGAAGGTGCGCGCGACGACGCGCCCGCCGTCGAGCAAGGCAACAGCATTGTAGAGCTTGCCACCCTCGCGCCAGGGCGTGCCGATCAGCACGGCAGGGCCGCTCGTCGTTTCCTTGGCGAGGGCCTGGACGGCGTCCATCGCGTCATCCTGCAGCGCTCGCTTGAGGACCAGGTCTTCGGGCGGATAGCCGGTGATGAACAGCTCGGAAAACAGGATGACGTCGGCCTCGCCCGCCGCTGCCCGCGCGGCGCGCGCCTTGGCGAGGTTGCCGGCGATGTCGCCCAAGGTGGGATTGAGCTGGGCCAGCGCGATGCGAAAACGATCCGTCATCGCTGCTGTTTACGCCGCCGCGCGACGGATAAAAAGGGTTGGCCCGTTATGCGTCCGTCAGTTGGCAGCCGCGTAGGCCACCAGCTCCTGGCGGCCGCGCAGGGCGCCAGAGCGGTCCGACGCTTCGTCGATCAAAAGCGCGGTTTCGAGCGCGCGGCGGGCCTGCCGCGGGCGGACCAGCGGCGGCTGGCCGCTTTGGGCAGCCGTGACGAATGCCGCGACCGACTCGGCCAGCGGATCGCCCACCTCAAGCGCGTTGAGCGCGCGCGGGGTGGTGTTGGTGACTTTGTGGGTCAGGAAATCGATCTCGACCACGCCGTCGGCATAGACCGCGCGCATGCCCCGGCGGCGGTTCTCTGAGATGCGGCTGGTTTCGAGCCGGGCCACGGCGCCGTTGTCGAACAGCACGGCGGCGGAAACCTCGTCGGCGTAAGCGGCTTTTTCGATGCGACCGCGCGCCTGCACGCTGCGCACCTTGCCGGGAATAAGCTGATGGACGAGATCGAGGTCGTGGATCATCAGATCGAGCACGACGCTCACGTCCGTGCCGCGGCCCGACCACGGGCCCTGACGCCAGCACGACACTTCCAGCGGCGTGTCGTCGTAATCCAACAGGCCGGTGTGGGCGAAAACGAAACGTTCCTGATGGCCGACGGTGAGGATCAATCCGGTCCGCTCGGCCAGCGCGATCAGCGCATCGGCTTCTTCGATGCTGGTCGCGATCGGCTTCTCAACCAGCACATGGGCGCCGGCGTTGAGGAAGGCGCGCACGATCTCGGCATGCGTGGTGGCGGGCGAGGCCACGCTGACCACATCCACCTTGCCCAACAACTCGCGCCAATCGGCAACGGCGGGAACGCCATGGGTCGCGGTCGCGCCCTTGCGCGCCTCCGCCGACAGATCGGCGATGGCAACCAATTTGATACCGTCTAAAGCGCGGTACTTCGTGGCATGATGGCGACCGAAAGCTCCGGCACCGACGACGGCCGCTCTGAGCAGGCCGTTCTGGGACGCAATACGCATGGCTGACACAGGAAAATCCCCGGAATCGCAGGTACATAAGTGCCCTCGTCGCGCCCGGGAGCGAGTCATAAAATGTTTCGGCTTGTTACACTTGGAGCCCCTGATAGGTTTACAATCGTTAAGAACCCAAGGCCCAAATGGTTAAGGAGACCGCCATGGGATCCCCAAAAAACCGGGATATCCGCCTGAAGCACCGCCCGTCCGGGCTGCCCGACCCAGCCGATTTCGAGCTGGTGGAAAGCGATATCCCCACCCCCGGCGCGGGCCAGGTGTTGGTGCGCAATCTCTTCATGTCCGTCGATCCTTATATGCGAGGCCGGATGCGCGACCGCAAAAGCTACGTCGCGCCGTTTCAGATCGGAGCGGTGCTGCAAGGCGGCGCGGTCGGCAAGATCACTGCCTCCAACGCCAACAGCGAGTTCCAGGCCGGTGATTATGTCGTCAGCATGAACGGCTGGCGCGAATGGTTCGTCTCCGGCGGCGAAGGCCTGCAGAAGGTCGAAGCAAGGCCCGACATGCAGGTCTATCTCGGAGCGTTGGGCATGCCGGGGCTGACGGCTTATGCCGGATTGCTGAAGATCGGCGAGCTGAAAAAGGACGACCGTGTCTTCGTTTCGGCGGCGTCGGGCGCAGTGGGCGCCATCGCCTGCCAGATTGCCAAGAACAAGGGCTGCCGCGTGGTCGGCTCCGCCGGCTCGGATGAGAAATGCGCGTTCCTGCTCGAGCGGCTCAAGATCGACGGCGCCGTCAATTACCGCGAGAACGACGATCTCGCGGCCGCGTTCGCCGATGTCATGCCGGGCATCACGCTCTACTTCGACAATGTCGGTGGTTCGCACCTCGAAGCGGCGCTGGAAAACATGGCCGACTTCGGTCGCATCGTCGCTTGCGGCATGATCGAGCAATACAACGCCGGCGGGCCGGCGCCGCGCAATATGTTCCAGATTGTCGGCAAGCGTCTCTCGATGCGCGGCTTCATCGTGCTCGACCATTTCGAGCTGATGGAGCGCTTTCAGCGCGACATGAAGGAATGGATCGCCGAGGGCAAAATGACTTGGCGCGAGACCATCGTCGACGGCATCGAGCGCGCGCCCGAAGCGTTTATCGGCCTCTTCAGGGGCGAGAATTTCGGCAAGATGCTGGTGAAGCTGAGCGAGGACGACTAAGGGCTATTTCCCGCGGCTCGACGCCAGCAGCGCAGCGAGCGCGGCCGGGATCAGATAAGCGAGCAACAGCGGCGCCAGACCGATCAGCAAATCGCCGCGAATGTCTGCGTAGGCGCCACAGGAAAGAAGCGCGAAACCGGAACCGATGAACAGCATCTGCACGCCGGCCACGGTGACAATGCCGAGCAGGCTCGCGGTCGTCAGCGGTCCCAGCGTGTCGGGCCGCACGCTCCGTTTCAAGCGCAGGATTCCGGCATCCAGCTTCAGCCGCGATAGCGAAGAGCCCAAATAGATGATCGCCAAAAGCCAGGTGATGGCGGAGGCGAACTGCCGCCCACCGTCGAAGCCGCAATTGGTCAGCGCCCCGACCAAGGCGCGCTGGCCCGGAACCGCGAAATAGATCGCCTGTTCGAAGGCGTTCACGAAGATGCCGGTATGGTGGATGAGCGCGAAGATGATCTGGTTCACGAAACTCAAGCCGACGAACGTCAGGAACACCAGATCGTTGAAGCCGGGCGCGAAGTCCATCGCCTTAAGGATCGCGAGCCGCGGCAGCCCGCTATGACTGGAAGCCGCCGCATAGCCGCCAATGAACAGCAATCCCATCGCGAGAAAAAGCGTGAAACACGCGATCAGGCGAAGCAGGGCCGAAGGCGATCCGTTGCCATAGGCGAGGATCATGCTCACGGCGTCGGCGGCGGCGTACAAACAGACTGCCACCCAAGCTTTCGCCAACAGGCGCGCGACGCCCATCTAGCCCCCCGCCGGCTTCACGCCGCGAAGCCTTTGTCTTTCACCAGTTCGGCGCGCAGGCTTTCCGCCAGCAGAAACGCCAGCTCCAGCGCCTGGCTGGCGTTGAGCCTGGGATCGCAGCGCGTGTTGTAGCGGTCGTGCAGATCGATGTCGGTGATGTCCTGCGCCCCGCCCATGCATTCGGTGACGTTCTGGCCGGTCATTTCGAGATGCACGCCGCCGGCAATGGTTCCCTCCGCGCGATGCACTTCGAAGAAGGTCTTCACCTCCTTGAGGATGCGGTCGAACGGGCGCGTCTTGTAGCCGGTACTGGATTTGACCGTATTGCCGTGCATGGGATCGCACGACCACACGACATTGAACCCTTCGCGCTTCACCGCGCGGATCAGGCGCGGAAGCTTCTCGGCCACCTTGTCCGCGCCGAAGCGGGCGATCAGCGTCAGCCGTCCCGGCTCGTTGGCGGGATTGAGCAGTGCCGCCAGCTTGAGGAAATCGTCCTCACTCATGCTGGGGCCGCATTTGAGACCGAGCGGATTCTTGATACCGCGGCAGAACTCGACATGGGCGCCGTCTGGCTGGCGCGTGCGGTCGCCGATCCACAGCATGTGGCCGCTGGTGGCGTAGTTCTCCTTGGTGATGGAGTCTTCGCGAGTCAACGCCTCCTCATATTGCAGCAGCAGCGCCTCGTGGCTGAAGTAGAAATCGACCTTCGAGGTCTGTTGGCGCACCGTATCGGCCAACGCGAACGTGTTCAGGAACTCGGTGCCGTTGGAGATCTTGTCGACGATCGCGAGGTAGCGCTGCAACAGATCCTGATGATTGTGGTCGTCGCGATACCAGTGGCGCGCGCGCGACAGGTCGGCATAGCCGCCGGTGGCGAAGGCGCGCACCAGGTTGGCCGTCGCTGCGGCCTGGAAATAGGCACGCAACATACGCTCGGGATCGGGCCTGCGTTCGTCGGCGGTGAAATCCTCGCCGTTGATGATGTCGCCGCGATAGGACGGCAGCGTTACGCCGTCGCGCGTCTCGAAATCGTCGGAGCGCGGCTTGGCGAACTGGCCGGCAATGCGCCCGACCTTCACCACCGGCAGGTTGACTGCGAAGGTCAACACCATCGCCATGCTGAGGAAGACGCAGAACGTGTCGCGGATGTTGTTGGCGTGGAACTCGGCGAAGCTCTCCGCGCAATCGCCGCCTTGCAGCAGGAAGGCCTTGCCCTGCGCCACCTCGGCGAGCGCCGCCTTGAGGTTGCGCGCCTCGCCGGCAAAGACCAACGGGGGATGGCCCCGAAGGCGCGTCTCCACGGCCGTCAGCGCCGCCGCGTCCGGATAGACCGGAACTTGGCAGATCGGCTTGGTGCGCCAGCTTTGCGGGGACCAGGATTGGGCCACGCGGAACCTCCTCTTTCGGGCCACCGGATATAGGGGAACGGACCGTGGTTTACCAGCGACAGGGCGGCGCGTGGTGAACGGGCACGTCAGGAGAATTGCACAATTTATAGGGGCGCCGGAAGCAATCGTGCGCAAGGGCTGGTCAGCCCAATGCCCTACCCCGGCCGGGGCACGATCCTGATCTCGATCCGGCGGTTGCGCGGTTCGTTGACATGATCGCCGGTCGGGATCTTGAGATTGGTCGCACCGAAGCCGTGCGCCTCGATACGCTCCGCCGCGACACCGTCGCCGGTCAGCGCCTGGCCGACCAGATTGGCGCGGTCGAGCGACACGCTTAAGTTCTGCACCGCATTTCCCGACGTGTCGGTGTATCCGTTCACCTGGATCAGCGTGTGATCGTAGATGCGCAATGCCAGCGCCACGCCGCCCAGCAGGCTTTCGCCGGAGGAGCTGAGGCTTTCGCCCGCGAACAACCGCGCGTCGGGAACGCTGAGAAGCATATCGTCGCCGCGGCGCGCTACCACGATGCCGCTGCCGCGCAGGCGCGTGCGCAACTCGCGCTCCAATTTGTCCATGTAGGGACCGACGCCCGCAGCCGTCAGTGGGCCCGCCGTCACCACCTGCGCGGGCGGCGCAACGGTATGAGCCGGCGGTTGGCCGGGATGGCCGACGGATGGCGGCGTCTCGACAGGGCCGTTATGGCAAGCGGCAAGCGCCAAGGCGGCGACAAGACACAGAAGCCTAGCTTTCATCGCGTCCTCCCCGGCAGCGAACCATGCTATTGTTCAGCCCGGGCGGCAAGGCCGCGCTGATCGGCGCGCCGATTGTACAAAACTCACCGCCTTTGGGGAGAGAGCGATGATCCGTACCTTTATTCTCGCGTTGCCGCTGGTTCTGCTTGCCGCGCCGGCCGCGGCGGGCGGCATCAATTGCAGCAAGGCTGTGGTGCAGATGGACCTGAATACCTGCGCCGACCAGGAATATCACGTCTGGGATAAAAAGCTGAACGATGCGTATCGCGCGGCGTCAGCGCAGGAAGACGCCAAAGGCCGCGAGCTGCTCAAACAATCGGAGCGCGCCTGGATCGCCTATCGCGACGCCGAATGCGCCTATCAGGCAAACGCCTCGGAGGGCGGCAGCATCCAGCCGATGGAATATTCCAACTGCCTGACCGAAAAGACCAAGGCGCGGATCAAGGAACTACAGAGCTAGGGTCGGTACTCGATTCGAAGATCAATCCGATGCTGTCATGGCCCGCAACAGCGGGCCATCCAGGTGACGACGAGGTTCTTATATGGCTCGCGGACGCTCGCCTGCTGGATGGCCGGGTCACGCCCGGCCATGACAAGCTGTCGAGTTTGTGGTCGGCAACTGAGGTCCGATGCTACATTCCCAGCACAGCTTCCGCGCTCTTGAACGGCAACTTCTGCGCATCGGCGACCGCCTTGTAGGTCAGCGCGCCTTTATAAATGTTGAGGCCGGCGCGCAGATGCGCATTCGCCCGCATCGCCTTTTCCGCGCCGAGATCGGCCAACGCCAGCGTGAAGGGTAGCGTCGCGTTGTTGAGCGCGAAGGTGGACGTGCGCGCCACCGCGCCCGGCATGTTCGCGACGCAGTAATGCACCACGTCGTGCACGCGGTAAGTCGGATCGGCGTGGGTCGTGGCGTGGCTGGTTTCGGCGCAGCCGCCTTGGTCGATGGCGACGTCGACGATCACCGAACCCTTTTTCATCTGCTTGACCATCTTCTCGGTGATCAGTTTGGGGGCAGCGGCGCCGGGCAGCAGCACACCGCCGATCACCAGGTCGGCGCTCAGCACCTGTTCCTCGATGGAATCGATCGTGGAGAACACGGTGTGCAATTGCGCGCCGAATTGCAGGTCAAGCTCGTACAGGCGGTGCAGCGAAACGTCCAGCACCATGACGTGCGCTTCCATGCCCATCGCCATGCGCGCGGCATTGGTGCCGACCACGCCGCCGCCCAGGATCACGACCTTCGCGGAGGGCACGCCCGGCACGCCGCCGAGCAACATGCCGCGCCCGCCCTGGGCGATTTCGAGGCAATGCGCGCCGGCCTGAATCGACATGCGCCCGGCCACTTCGCTCATCGGCGCCAGCAGCGGCAGGCCGCCGCGCCCATCGGTGACCGTCTCGTAGGCGATGGCGACGGCGCCGGATTTGAGCAGGCCCTCGGTCTGCTCCGCGTCGGGGGCGAGATGCAGATAGGTGAACAACGTCTGGCCCGGCTTTAGCCGCGCGATCTCGACCGGTTGGGGCTCCTTGACCTTCACGATCATGTCGGCTGTAGCGAAAACCTCCTCCGCATTGGGGAGGATTTTCGCACCGGCGCGAAGGTACATGTCGTCGGTCAGCCCGATGGCGTCACCGGCCCTGGTCTCGACAAAGACATCATGCCCGCGCGCGCTGAGCTCGCGCACGGCGGCGGGCGTGAGGCCTACGCGGTATTCGTGATTCTTGATTTCTTTGGGGGCGCCGACGCGCATCGCAATTCCTCGGCAAGATTCGCGCGCAAGCTAGCAGAGGAAGAAGGGGGGTCAAGAAGACATAGTGCATTGCGGTGCGTCGCCACGCGCGCGCTATTCCCTTGCGCCGGATACCGACGCTTTGACCGATTGTGTCGGGCATCGACTTGATGCGGGAATCAAAAAAGCGGCCCGGCGCAAAAGCGCCGAGCCGCAGGATTCAAATACGATTTTTATGGATGCGGGGGTGGGCCGCCAACAAGACACGGATGGCCGGGTGTGGGAATGCATGAATGGGGACCACCACCGGGACCACCACCGGGTCCACCACCAGGACCACCACCGGGTCCACCACCGGGACCACCACCGGGTCCACCACCAGGACCACCACCGGGTCCACCACCAGGACCGCCACCGGGTCCACCACCAGGACCGCCACCGGGTCCACCACCAGGACCGCCACCAGGACCGCCGCCGGGGCCAAAGCCAGGACCACCAGGTCCGCCAGGTCCGCCACCGGGACCGAAGCCAGGACCGCCAGGACCACCAGGTCCGCCGGGACCGAAGCCAGGTCCACCAGGACCTCCAGGTCCGCCAGGTCCGCCAGGATGGGGACCGCCAAGTCCCCAACCAGGACCGCCCGGACCATATCCGCCCGGATGATCATGGAGCCAACGGTGGCGCCATTCGTCGCGCATGTGGAAGCCATGGCTCCCATAATAGTCAAAGCCTAAAGCCGGGCCGAAACGATCGGTGCAAGCCCATGGCGGACGCGGGCCGTCCCACCCGTCGTGGCGCCACTTCCCGTGAATCCAGAACCGAACGTCCCCGCCCCGATTGCGATAATAGAGCGGCCCTCTGTACCAATCGCCGTGGTAAAACACCGGGCAGTAATAGACCGGATAATCCCAGAACTCGTCCGGGCAACCATACGAGTCGCAATAGCCGCCGGAGGATAAGGAGAAATTGATTCCTCCTCCCGGTCCGACGCCGATGGAGAAGCCCTGCGCTTGTGCAGGCGCCGCCCCGAGCATTGCCGTGCCGGCAAGCGCCGCCGCGGCAACTGTGATCTTAAAGATTTTCCTCATCGTAAGTTTTTCTCCCTTCGTGCTGTCCTAACGTGCCTCCGATCTCTCCGTCTTCGCCCTGCCTTCGCGAAAGCGGAACTGGCTCCGCGTAGGCAGGCAAAACTAAGGCGGACATAGACGATCAGTGACCGCTCGCCGAAGCTCCAGCATGGGCGGATCTAGGCGCTCTCTTAAGGTCCACGAATAAGCCCTAATTGAACGAGGCAATTTAGGACACTTCGCCCCTCACTGCACTATCGACTCTCTACGCTATTCGGTCTTTTTGCGTGTACCGCGCAAGTTGGCAATTCCTCGCGACAGATCAATAGGTTCACATCTAGTGGTGATGTCCGTCACCGCCGGACCATGAGTGGCCGCCGCCGCTGCCGCCGGACCAACCGTGTCCGCCGCCATTGCCGCCGCCGCTGCCGCCGGACCAACCGTGTCCGCCGCCATTGCCGCCGCCATTGCCGCCGCCACTTCCGCCGGACCAGCCGTGACCGCCGCCGTTGCCGCCGGACCAACCGTGTCCGCCACCGTTGCCGCCAGAACCGCTCTGTCCGCCGCCGCCGGACCAGAAGTGTCCGCCGCCATTTCCACCGGGCCAACCGTGGCCGCCACCGTTGCCGCCGGATCCGCTTTGTCCGCCGCCGTTACCGCCGGACCAGAAGTGTCCGCCGCTATTTCCGCCGGACCATGCATGGCCGCCGTTTCCGCCCGACCAGTTGTTTCCGCCGCCATTGCCGCCGGACCATGGATGGCCGCCGCCGGAATAGAAGTTGTTGTGACCGCCGCCGTCATAGGAGCGATTGCGGTCATAGCCGCCGCGATAAGCGCCGTTTCCGTGACCCCATCCGCCGCGATCCTGCCAGTGGATGTCAGGCCGTCCGCCACCGCGCCAAGCGTCGTGGCGCCAGCCGCCGTTCAGCCAATAGAGCCGCTCGCCGCCGTACCAGCGGTAATAGATCGGCCCGCGATACCAATAGCCGTCGTAGTACACGGGATCGAAATAGACGGGGTAGTCGCAATAGTCAGGCGGCAATCCCCAAGGCGGCGGCTCGTCGTAATAGTCGTAATAGTCGCAAGGGTCGCTGTAAGGCACGAAGCCCGGACCGATCCCAAACGAAAAGCCGAGATCGTCTTCGGCTGACGCCGGCGCGGCGTACACCGCCGCCGCGCCGGCTAACATCAACGCACTCAGCACACACTTGCCGATGCGGTTCATCTGTTTTGCGTCCTCTGAAGAACGGAGTGCGGATTAGTGATGATGTCCGCCGCCGCCACCGGAATAGCCGTGACCGCCGCTGCCGCCGGACCAACCGTGACCGCCGCCGTAGCTGCCGCCGCCGCCGGACCAACCGTGACCGCCGCTGCCGCCGGACCAACCGTGACCGCCGCTGCCGCCGGACCAACCGTGACCGCCGCTTCCGCCGGACCAGCCGCGACCGCCGCCACCGCTGTAGCCGTGCCAACCGCCATGGACCCAATACTGGCGTTCACCGTGCCAGTCGCGGTAACGCCCGCCGTTGTTGAACCAGAATCCGTCGATGAACAACGGCGGTCCGTCATAGTATTCGTCGTCGCCGCAATACTCTGGGTCGTAGTAGCGGCTGTAGGGATCGCAGGACACATAGCCCGGCGGTCCGTAATAGCCCGGTCCAGGCCCGTAATAGCCCGGCCCGACTCCGACGCCGATTCCGACCGAGACGTGCGCCGCCGCGGGCGTAGCAACTGCGAACGCTGTGCCGGCCAGCAAAACCGCACTCAATGCAAGCTTGGCGATTCTTTTCATGGTTCCATCTCCTTTTTCCGCCAAATCAACCGTTGGCCGGAATCTGGAACTTGGCGGCTGAACCGCACATGAACGATCTTGTCAGATTTGCTAATGTTGGTGCCTTCAATCGGCCACAATCCGGCCAGCGCGTTGCAGAGATGCCGAAAGGATCGCGATGAAGACCTTTTATACACCCGCCCACGCGAGCCACGATCCGCTGGCGCAATTCGAGCACGGCGAACTTTTGCCTGCGGTGGAAATTCCGATTCGCGCCGAGCGCGTGAAGGCCGAGATCGAGGCGCGGCGGATTGGCGCAATCCTTGAGCCCACCCAATTCGGCGACGCGCCTATCCTGCGCGTCCACAATGGCGGGCTGGTGCAGTTCCTCGGCGTGGCGTGGAGCGAATGGGCCGAGCGCTATGGCGAGAATGCGCCGCCCGCCTTGCCTTCCGCTTGGCCGGCGCACGGCTTGCGCGACGGCCGACAGGGCGACATCGAGGCCAAGCTCGGCAGCTACGCGTTCAGCGCCGACACGCCGATTTTGCGCGGTACCTGGTCCGCGGCGCGCCAGGCGGTGAACGTCGTGCTTTCGGCCGCCCAGGCGATCCGCGCCGGCGACAGAGCGGCGTTCGCGCTGACCCGCCCACCCGGCCATCACGCGGCGGGCGATGTGTTCGGCGGCTTCTGCTATCTCAACAACATCGCCATCGCCGCGCAATGGCTGGCCGACGCCGGGCTGCGCCCCGCCATCCTCGACGTCGACTATCATCACGGCAACGGTACGCAATCGATCTTCTATGGGCGCAGCGACGTGTTGTTCTGCTCGTTGCACGCCGATCCGCATTTCGCTTATCCCCATTTTCTGGGCTTCGCCGACGAGACGGGCGAAGGGCCGGGCGAAGGCTTCAACCTCAACCTGCCGCTGCCCGCCCATACCGATTGGTCCGTGTACGAACCAGTGTTGGCGCGCGCGGCCGCGGCGACCGAAGCGTTCGGGCCCGAGGTGCTGCTGGTGTCGCTCGGCCTCGACACTTATATCCACGACCCCATCGCCTCGTTCGAGTTCAAGGCGGAGGATTATCTGCGGCTGGGCGAGAAGATCGCCGCGCTGGGGCGCCCGACGCTGTTCGTCTTCGAAGGCGGCTATGACGTCGACGCGCTCGGCACCATCACCGCCAACGTGCTGGAAGGGTTCGAGGGCAAATAGTCGCTTACTCTATTGCCTTTCCCCTTGAGGGAGAGGCAGAAAAATCCGGAAGCGGAGCGCGCGGATTTTTCGGTGAGGGGTCGCCGAGCATCATCGAGGCGTGCCTGACAGTGCCATCACCCCTCCCCGAACGACCTATGATCGTTCGACCCTCCCTCAAGGGGAGGGTGGAAGATCAGAATTATGTCGCCCCGCCCCTCTTGTCGTCTCGCATTCCCCTTGACGGGCGCGCGTTACCTTCCTATATCCCGCTCATGGCTCTAGCACTCTCGAATTGCGAGTGCTGCCATCAAATTTCGTCCAACTATATCAATGCTCTAGGAGGCGAGTGAACATGAAATTCCGTCCGCTAGGCGACCGCGTGGTCGTCCGCCGCGTCAAGGAGGATCAAAAGACCCCCGGCGGCATCATCATTCCCGACACCGCGCAAGAGAAGCCGCAGGAAGGCGAAATCATCGCCGTCGGCCCGGGCGCGCTCGACGATCACGGCAAGCGCGTCGTGCCCGAGGTGAAACCCGGCGACTTCGTGCTGTTCGGCAAATGGTCGGGCACCGAAGTGAAGCTCGACGGCGAGGAACTCCTGATCATGAAGGAGTCCGACATCATGGGCGTGGTCGAGGGTAAAAAGCCCGCGAAGAAGGCAGCCTAACCGCCCCCTGCTCGCTCAAACACAGAATTCAGGAGAACACACACAATGGCTGCTAAAGACGTAAAATTCGGTGCCGATGCGCGCGAGCGGATGCTGCGCGGCGTCGACATCCTCGCCGACGCGGTGAAGGTGACGCTCGGCCCCAAGGGCCGCAACGTCGTGCTCGACAAGAGCTTCGGCGCCCCGCGCTCGACCAAGGACGGCGTCACCGTCGCCAAGGAAATCGAGCTGCACGACAAGTTCGAGAACATGGGCGC
>Ga0265340_10000293_pt1 | contig 26209 bp, 27 predicted proteins | sample 4CB225metaG_FD_202082 | JGI IMG/M metagenome (GOLD analysis project Ga0265340, IMG submission 202082) | Rhizosphere microbial communities from Carex aquatilis grown in University of Washington, Seatle, WA, United States - 4-CB2-25 metaG | ecosystem: Host-associated > Plants > Roots >...
CGGGATAACTCAAGACCAAGAGGGACGCCAACAACACTTGCGACAGCAAACGCACCCATCACAGCACCGATGGCTTTACCCCGGCGCGCAACCGGGACCGTGTCGGCCACGATGGCCAACGCGATAGAAGTTGCTGGCCCCCCAAAACACCCAGCAATCACGCGAGCAAACAACATGGACACGAGCCCGGTGGCCATCCCGCCAAGAGCCGTGCCAAGCACCAAACCCAACATCGCGAACCCCAAAGCCTGCCTCCGGTCGAACCTATCCAGAAACAGCGAACCAACTAAACCGAATACTGCTGCTGCGGCAGTGTAGATGCCGCCAATCAACCCGATGTGCGACGTTGGTATGCCCAGACTGCCCGCAAAATCAGGGCCAAGCGGCATGACCATCATGAAGTCCAAGATATTAACGAACTGCACTGCTCCGACTAAAAGGATGATGAGTCGCTCAGACGCATTGGCAGACTCGCTGGGTGTTGCGGCCACGCTCAGGGCTGAAAACCCCTGAACTATGGTTGCCGCGTTCGGGGATGATGGTTCGACAAGATCAGACAAGCGTCATCTATCTGAGAACCGAGACCCGCGATAGCAATCCCCTCCTCCGCCCCCCAAAGATGCGGATGTGTGCGACCAGCCGCGTACTTTCTAGGCCTCCGGTCGAAGCTTCGAGGCCCCGGCACAGACCGTCGATGTCTCAGTTCGAACGTGTCTGCGACGGCAGATACCTTCGATGTCCCGGGTCGAAGCTTCGATGTCCCGGCGCATACCTTTGAGGCAAGAGCGAATACCTCGAGAAGAACTCGGGACCGCTTGGTTACTACGCACCGCGGCTCTGGGCAGCCGAACAGATCCGGCGTTTGCTCGCCAACGCGCGCGCACCGGAAGAGCAACGGGGTCGCGTGATTGCCCTGGGGCTCGAGTATGGTCTGATGACGCCATTCACTAGCTTTCTGGCGCTCGAGAATGAAGCCGCGTACGCACAAATGGGCGTCACTCGAAGGTCGTCGCGACTGCGCCCGGCGCGGCTAGCGTCCCTGAGTGACGGAGCGGAATCGTCCGGGCCAGCTCCCGGCGCCATTCTGCCGCTGTTCGTCGGTTGCGAAGCTCAACCGTCGAGTGAAAAGGTCGCGGGCAGCGCGGTTGCCAAGGACGAAGCCAAGGCGTCAGTCAATAACGAAGCCCCGACTCAAGTCGGCGAGATACAGGCAGGTGTCGTACCACCCGTTGCAGCCGCAGAGCCAGCTGCGGCGGCGGCACAGGCTGCAGCGCCAACCATGGCGGCAGCGCGAGCCATGACCGGCGGTCAGACAATGAGGAGCAAGGCCTATCGCGCCGCACCGGAGAGTGATGCCGTTGATTGGCTCGCAGTCGATCGTGCCATTCAGAGGATTGGAGACCCAGAGAAACGAATAGAAGCGCGTGCCTGGCGCGAGGTCTCGCCGTGCAGTGATCCTGGTCTTAGCCGAGCCAACTGGGTGTTGGCTTCAGCGACACGCCCAAGTGCGCACAGCCCTTGAATACGCGCAGCCGTTCTCTCTTCAGCGAGAATTCCATTGGGAAACTTGCGTTCATGTTCGTTCGACAACTTCAACGCGTTTTCCGAACGACAAGCAGTGACCACAGTACAATTCTGTAGTTTCGCTGAAAACACGAGCCAAACGTTTTTGAATTCGGATGCCCAAACTCAGAATTCGCGAGATCAATTTTCTCTACTGCGGGAATTGTCACCTGAGCCCAGGTTCTGCGCGAGCAACCGACTTGCGCTGACTGTGTCGGTGACAGGCCCGAGAGATTGAGTCGATTGCTCGCGTCGTTGTAGTTGAACGATCATCCATCACAGTCGCAGTGTCGTCCATCGGAGTGCACGAACACCCATGTCAAGCGGAGATTTGTCCATCTGGGGTGAGCGTGTGCGTTGACATCATGTTTCCTTCAAAAGGAATTGTGGTCTATCGCTGTGAACGATCTTCACTACGGCAAATACATCTTACTGCGCATGGATAGACCGCTATCGGCCCCCACTCATCCCCACCGACGTGACTCACAGGAACATTGGCATGACTATCACAACCGCAAACCATCCTGACTCGATTGCGCAACGACTCGACTGGGGTCCCAAATGCGGCGTATTGCTTGCCGTTTTGGCGACTGTAGGTGCCTGCAGTGCCGGCAACTCACCTACACCTGAGGGACAAGGCGGAGACCAAGGGGTTGGCGGAAGCGGGACCAAAGCAGCAGCCACAACCACCTCGCAGTCGAGTACTGCAACCGGCGGGGCGACTCAGGCGAATAATGCTGGTGGGGCTTCAAGCACGGGCGGCACTTGTGCCACAGGCGATACAACGTCTGCTGGTGGCTCGCCCGCCGCGGGCGGCACCAATGCGGCTGGCGGCTCGCCTGCCGTGGGCGGCACCAATGCAGCTGGCGGCTCGCCTGCCGTCGGTGGCGGCGGCGCGACTGCACTCGGTGGCACCCGCAGCGATGGCGGCGGCTCGCTTGCCGTGGGCGGCACCAATGCGGCTGGCGGCCCACCTGCCGTGGGCGGCACCAATGCAGTTGGCGGTTCTACTGCCGTTGCGGGCGCAACGACCACGGGTGGCGCTGGTGGCTCAGCCGGGGGAACCTTCGTCGAATTTAGCGGTAGCAACTGTAGCGCGACTTCCGCTGGCCTCTTGTCGGCGGAGAGCCCGAAACTCCCTGATCCGTTCGCCATGCACAGTGGAACCCGCATCGCCGCCAAATCGGATTGGACGTGCAGAAGAGCCGAGATCAAGGCCGATATTGAGAAATACGAGATTGGCCCGAAGCCAGACGCGTCAACTGCAACCGTCAAGGCCACCCTTTCCGGCAGCAACTTGAGCGTAGCAGTAACAACGACTTCAGGCTCCATCACCCTCAAGTCGGCTGTAACCGGCAGTGGCAGTTGCGTAGTCATCGCTACTGACATGGACTTGAACATCGTAACCGGCTGTACGAAGATTCTCTTCTCGACCAGTGACGTGATCCCCTACAATAATGATACCGGGTCGCAAAGCCAATCGGATCCCTTCTACAAGGTGTATCCTTCACTGTGGGGCAAGATCGGAAACTATATGGCCTGGTCATGGGGTGTCAGCCGTCTTATCGACGGTTTAGACCAGGTAAAAGATCAGCTGAAGATCGACATGACCAAGATCGCCACGCACGGCTGCTCGTACGCTGGAAAAATGTCCCTGTTTGCGGGAGCATTCGATGAACGGGTTGCGCTCACCATTGTGGAGGAGTCGGGAGGCGGTGGAATCGACGCCTGGAGAGCGTCTGCGGACTTCGCTAAGCGTACGGGGGTAAGCGTCGAAAAAATCGACAACACCAACTACGCCTGGTTCATGTCCAGCATGAAGAGTCTGGATCCCTACAAACTACCCCACGATCATCATGAGCTCATCGCCATGACTGCCCCTCGAGCCGTCGTTATCTTGGGAAACCCCGGCTATCAATGGTTGGGTGATGAATCCGGATACAAATCGACTATGGCCGCCGTGGAGGTTTTCAAAGCCCTGGGAGTTGCAGACCATATTGGCTACGATTTCACCGGCGGTCACGCCCACTGCTCGGCCCCCACTAGTCAAGTGAATAGTATCAATGCGTTTGCCACCAAGTTCCTCAAGGGAGGGACTGCCAGCACCAACGTCGCCATCAAGCCCTCTGATAGCTCATTCCAGTTAACCGCAGACTTTGACTGGACTACCCCAACTTTACAGTAAGGTTTGGCCGTTGAAGTCGCGCAAAACCCGAGCCCGCGGGGTCTCGGGTTTTTAGTATCTGCTGCGCCGACTGGACATCTCAAGCAAACTCCACGCGCACCACGACTTCACAGTGATGCCTGGAGGCAGGGTCGCTGCGCTCGTTTGGCGTGCTTCGGGAATAGATCCCGAGAGCAAACTGGTGATTCGCTCACCGGACGGCACGACTACCGGCCCGTTCAATATCGGGAGCAACTTGTACCTATCGGACACGTTTCACGCTGATGCAATCCACTACATTCCGTTCGACGACAGCTTCACTATTTCGGATCGCAATCCTAACCTGTTCGTAAAAGTAAGCTCGACTGGAACCGTCGAGTGGCAGTTTGGCGGGTCGTGCGACGCGGCGCCAGAGGGAAACAAGTGCTCCCCTCAAAATTGGCAGGTCAATCACGGTCACCACTTGCTAGAAGATGGTACGTTCGTGTTGTTCAACAACACCTACACAGACACGGCTCATGTGTTTGAGTTCAAACTCAACGCTACCACCAGTTCGTTCGCGGCCACATTGGTCAAGGACTACGCGGGCACTGGTTCGAGTAGCACACTGGGAGATGTACAGCGCCTACCGGGCGGCAACACCCTCGTCACCTACTCAAGTGATGGGAAAATCGTCGAACTCGATTCGAGTTGGAACGAGGTGCAAACCATTTCGGCGCGTGTCGGCTACTCGAACTGGCGCCCGACGCTCTACGGACCTCCGCTGCGATTGTGAGATTAGGATAAGTTGTCGGCCTGGGCTATTGGGACCGCCCTGACTCTGCAATAATGCCCAAATGAGCATCAAAAAGCCAGTCGACCTACACCGGGCTTTTTTGGCAGTGGCAAACGGACTGACGATCGCAGCTTGTGCAGCGGGCAGCAAGCATTCCGAAACGGGCGGCAGCACCTCGAGCTGCACCTTGGTCACTGCTCAATAACCGCCCCTCGCTCCAACAGGTTAAACGCCCCGCCCTTCAACATAACCTACTCACCGTGCGCGGGGTCGGGCCCCGCGCTCCAACTTAATAACGGCCCCCAACTCCAACTTAACCTATAAACTCACCGTGCGCGGGGTCGGGCCCCGCGCTCCAACTTAATAACGGCCCCCAACTCCAACTTAACCTATAAACTCACCGTGCGCGGGGTCGGGGCCCCGCGCACCAACATAGTAACGGCCCCCCGCTCCAACATAAGTTGACAGCCGACGTGAAATCGCTATTCTCGACAAGTCATGTTGTTTGATCCACGCGTTGCTCAATCCATAGCCGTAGTAGTACGGTTGGTACGGAGCTGCGCGCTGTAGGGATCGAAACTTGAGAACGAAAACCCTGTTGGCGCGAAGCCAGCGGGGTTTTTTGGTTTTTGCCGCCATGCCCCGCGACTTCGCTCACCGCGAAGAAAGGCAGCAGAACCATGAAAGTCAGTGGAGCCCATATCATCACCCACCTGTTAGAGCGGCAAGGCGTCGAGATAGTCTCGGGGATACCCGGCGGCGCCAATCTCCCGCTCTATGACGCGCTTTCGCATAGCCGGCTGCGGCACGTGCTGGCCCGCCATGAGCAAGGAGCGGGGTTCATCGCCCAAGGCATGGCGCGAGCCACCGGGCGCACTGGAGTGTGCCTCGGTACATCGGGGCCCGGCGCCACTAATCTCATCACGGCCATTGCTGACGCCAAGCTCGATTCAGTGCCATTGGTCGTCATCACTGGGCAGGTGCCCAGGGCTCTTATTGGCACGGACGCGTTCCAGGAAGTCGACACTTATGGTCTTACGGTGCCGATCTCGAAGCACAACTATCTGGTGCGCTCCGCGAGTGAACTGCTGCAAGTGCTGCCTAAAGCTTTCATGTTGGCTGAGTCTGGCCGTCCAGGCCCGGTCGTGGTCGATGTGCCAAAAGACGTGCAGACCGAAGTGATTGACGTCACCGAGTGGCCAGCGCCTGGCGCACCTGAACCAGCGACAATTCCTTCGTATGCGGCGGTGGAGCAGTTCCTAGCGCTCCTGCAGCGCGCGGAGCGCCCAGTACTCTATGTCGGCGGTGGAGTGGTTGCGGCGCAAGCTGCAGATCTCGTTATCGCTTTAGCGGAGCGCGCCTCCATTCCGGTGGCCATGACGCTCCACGGGCTCGGCGTTTTTCCGGCGAATCATCGACTCAGCTTGGGCATGCTCGGGATGCATGGGGCGCGTTCAACAGCAATATTGCTCGACGAAGCCGATCTGCTGCTTGCCATCGGCGTGCGCTTCGATGACCGCGCCACTGGCAAGCTCAGTGAATTTTGCAAGCACGCGACCGTGGTGCACGTGGACGTGGACGCGTCGGAGATCCATAAGCTCAAGCCGGCGAATCTCGGCATCGTCGCCGATGCGCGCGCCACGCTCGAGCGACTCTTGCCTCGCGTTAGTATCCAGCCTCGCACCCACTGGATGCAACGCGTGGCCGAGGTCAAACGCCGGCACTCACTGCCCCCGGCGGCGGACTTGGATATTCTTAACCCGGTCGGTCTGCTTCACGCCTTGTCTCGGCTGATCCCTGCGTCGAGTATCATTACGACTGACGTGGGCCAACACCAGATGTGGGTTGCACAATACTACCCATTCATGAAGCCCCGCAGACTGCAGACCTCGGGTGGCCTCGGAACCATGGGGTTTGGTCTGCCTGCAGCCATTGGAGCAGCACTGGCCAGACCCGACGTTCCGGTGATTTGCGTTAGCGGTGATGGCTCGCTTCTCATGAATATCCAAGAGCTAGCAACGCTTGCCGAATGCAACGCCAATGTGAAGATCGTTTTGCTCAACAATCGTCACTTGGGTCTGGTGCGGCAACAGCAGACACTCTTTTACGGTGGTCGGCTCCACGCGTCTCAGTTCCACACCGACACCGACTTCGTGGGTCTTGCCAAAGCCTTTGGCATTGCCGGCACTGAATTGGAAGGCGCGACGGATCCGCACGCCCAACTCGCGGAAGCGCTCGCCACGCCCGGCCCAATACTAATCAATGTGCCGATTCACCCCATGGAGAACGTGCTGCCCATGGTGCCACCCGGCGCTGCCAACCGAGACATGATCGAGATCACCCAGGAGGTGGCCCATGTCTGAATCGATGGAACCCATGAGCGGGCCGTGCGTGCTCGAGCTTCTGGTTCAGAACCATCCGGGCGTCATGTTGCACGTGGCTAGTCTCTTCGCGCGCCGTGCATTCAACCTCGAGGGTATCCTGTGCGGCCCGCTCAAAGACAGCACCATGAGTCGAATGCTGCTCCTAGTGGGTGCGCAAGTTCGTCTCGACCAAGTCGTGCGGCAACTGGAGAAACTCCACGACGTAATCGAGGTCAACCAACACCCCGAGATCAGTCCAGAGCTGTTCGAGCCATCTGATTGGCGTATTGCTGGTCTTGCCGACACGCAAAGGAAGAGTGCCGGCAAGACATAAAAGAATGACCGAGCCACGGACGTCACGCGTGTTGACGTCTGCTGCGACGATTCACCCACCCTTGGCCATTTCCTCGTGTCGTTGCGCCGCGCAAGAACTAGGTGCGGCGCGAGTGCCATCAGGGGGAACTGTCTCTGCGCGTTATGCCTTATGCGTCGCCAGAATCCATCCGTTTCTGGCCCGTTCGTAGACGAGCGCAGTCACTTGGTCCAATTCATCATGACTGAGTAGCGGCATCTTGCGCAAGCGCAGCTCACGATCAATATGTTCCTGCGCCCGCATCCGCGCTTCCGGTATGGTACCGGGCCAACCACCGGCAACACGACGTCCCTCGCTACGCATGGTTTGCACCCACTCCGTTGCCCAAGTTTGCCCAAGCAATCCCGGTTGCTCACCAAGGACGGCTTCGCGGCTCTGATGGCGATTCACGTGCATCGCCCTTCCATATACTGTGCGAAAGGACGACTCGCCAGGTACCGCTGACCTATTGAGGCCGTCGCTGCACGACAAACCCGTGGAAACCAACGCCGTTCACCGCAAGGTAAGGATTCGAAAACCTACTGACTCTTGGCAAACTTTAAGTGATTGACGTCTTGAGTGGGCACTGTACGCACGAGTTCGAGCCCATGAAGATCGTCTCCGACGTGCGCGAACAATCGCGCCCCGCTCCCGAGAAGAACGGGTACGAGGGAGATCACCATCTCGTCAATCAACCCTGCTTTTAAATAAAGTTGCGCCACTTGCGCACCGCCACCCAGGCTCACGTCGCGCCCAGCGGCAGCTCGCGTTGCTTGTTCAAGCGCGTCATGAACACCACTAGTCACGAACGTGAAGGTGGTACCACCTGCGAGCGCCAGTGGCTCGCGCGCGTAGTGGGTGATGACGAAAACTGGGTGATGAAAAGGTGGATTGTCTCCCCACCAACCGTTCCACGGAGAGACAGCATTCCAGGGCCCGGGATGTCCGCCAAACATATTACGTCCCATGACCGTGGCACCGATATTTGAGTTTGCGAATTCGCAGACCCAGGTGCGCGCCTTGTCCGCCTCGCTGAGTTCATTGTTGTCCAACATTTCTACAGACGACATCAAGGGCCAGGCGCTGGCAGCGGCGGCGTTGATTGCTGCCAACGTGACACCGGTGGTCGCCGTTCGCGTACCCTTTGGTGGCGACAACCACTCAGGCAACAACCTTCAAGCAGAAGCTGACCAGCACGTGTCTGGCTGTGCTGGGGTCCAAGCCATCATGGCCGCGCTTAGTGCCCAGTCGCTGACTGACAAGGTCACTTTTGCCAGCTGGAATGTCTTTGGCCGCAATCTCGACGGCATCTCTAAGGTGACGCGGCAACAGGGCCGTGATCATTACGGCAACCACAGCGTGGGAGTCCTGATTGGCAAGAACATCGCGCCCGGGGTGACCGATGGCGTAGTCTTACAGAGCGGAGCGCTGGTCGGTTCCGACATTGACTCGGCATCGGGCTCTGCAGTTCCAGGTGGTGACATTCCCGGGGCGCAGACGCAAATTGCATACGCTCGCACCTAGGGCGTGGCACTCGGCATACCGAGCGACCAGGTCAATGCCGACCTCATCAACGGCGCCGGTGGCAAGCTAGTAAACGCTGCACTGAGCGGCGTATCTGGCTGATAGAACTCGCACAGACAGCGAGCAAATCCCGGTTGGGTGCGGTCCGGGTTGGGGGTGACTATATATGGGTTGATGGTCAATACGCCCCAGTACCCCAAGGTCGCGCTGAAGAAATCGCCTAGCGTCAGGCCGCGGATCCGCGCCGTAGGTCAGAAGCGGGAACTGCACGGTGACCTTTATCACGCGGTGCTCGGTCAGAGTTGGCTCGGCCTGACCAGTATCGTCTTTGCTGGCTTCATTCTGGGCAACGCGATATTTTCTCTTGCATACTGGCTGGTGCCGGGGTCGATTGCCAATGCAAAACCCGGGTCGCTGCTCGACGCGTTTTTCTTCTCGGTCGAAACCATGGCCACCATTGGCTATGGTGAAATGGCGCCGTCCAACACTTACGCACACGTGGTGGTCACCATCGAGGCGTTCGTTGGGGTCGTTGCTTTTGCCCTGGTGGCAGGCATTACGTTCGCCAAGTTCTCGCGGCCCACGGCCAAGGTGCTGTTCGCTGACAAGGCTGTGATCTCAAAGCGCAACGGCGTTCCCTATCTGATGTTTAGAATGGCCAATTGGCGCCACAATGCGATTGTGCAAGCGAATCTAACCGTAACAATCTTGGTAGACGAGACCACCACCGAAGGCGAATTCTTGCGCCGCCTCGTTGACTTGCCCCTCGAGCGCAGCGAAACGCCGTTCTTCACACTCACTTGGACAGCCATGCACAAGATCGACGAGAGTAGTCCATTTTACGGACCAGATGCATTCGAGCGATTGATTGCAAAACAGGCCGAGATCATCTTGGCGTTCAATGGCACCGATGAACGGCTCGCCCAGCCCGTGCACGCCAGCTACGGCTACAAGATGCAAGATATCATCCTCGACGCCCGCTTTGCGGACGTCCTGACACTACTGCCTTCGGGAGTGCGACTTATCGATTACCGTCGCTTTCACTCGGTGATTCCGACGAGCTCCGCAACTGTTGCTGATTGGCCTACGCAATCCGCTTCCGCTGCTGACTGACATGCGCAAGGTGCAGCCATTCGAGTCTGATTGACGCATTTTTATGTCTTGCCGGCACTTGAAGGGAGAGTGCCGGCAAGACATAAGCAATGTGCCCGGGCGACAGCGATGCGCATGTGCCGACTATGCGGGACCGCAGAAGCCGTTGGTGCAGGTCAATGTCGAGTCGGCACAGGGCAGGTCGGCGTCACAGGGTTGCGGGGGCAGCGGGGCTGAGAAGATGTATTGAGGTTGGTTGTTGTCTGAGGTGGGCACGTACTGGACCCAGAAAATGTCCGATGAACCAACGCCAAACGGCACGCCAGCAACGCCACTGGCGCCCATGGAACAGTGCCGACTGAGTAGGCTATCAGGCACGATTTCCTGAGGTAGTCGTCCGACAGTCGTTGGAACACGGACGAGCAACGCATGACCCACCAAGCCGCTATCCAGCCAGACGTCGTTTATATACAGCCCGCCATTCGCGTAAACGGTCGAGCTTTGACCCATTGGGTCATGCTCAACGTAAAGCAGTTTCATACTCGTGCTAGGAGGTACAAAGGACGACAGTCCCCCGGATATTGACCAGCAGTAGAACTGATTGCCTGATGAGGCAGCGGCATAGACGCAACCATTGTATGTGTCAACGGGTAGGCAAGTTGGCTCCGATGCAAGCTGGGAAATCGGGAGAGAGCACAATTGGAAGTTATTTTGGTCCACGTAGGAGCCGTAGAGAATTGTGTCGTCGAGCACTATTGGCATCGACACGCGCAATGCCGGCAGCGTTGCTTGAGCAAGCACCACGGGTTCCAGGGTGCCATCAAGATCGATTCCCATGATCTTCAGCTCATCGGGGTCAGGGTAGGCGATCCAGTTACCCCACATCGCACCGGCGTACCCGGCCTGCTGCCCCAGCGTGGATGCGACTCCAGCATCGCTAACTGAAATGATGGGCCTAATCCCGTTCGTATCTTGCGATTGAAGGATCGTCGCGTTCTTGTACCTGCCGAGGATCTTGTACGGATTCCCGAGACTGCCGGCGATTAGCGTTGGTGTGCCACCCGTTGTTTCGACGCGATAGAGGGCGCCGTTCGCATCCGGATTGCCAAGCGGGTCCGTCGTTGCTGCCACGAGATAGTAGAGTGACGTACCTTCCACAAAAAGGTCCTTGACTGCGTGATTTGCCAACCACCGGGCACAGCGGCCCGCATCGTCACAACGCGGTACGCACTCACGGGCAGCATTGCAGATCTTGTCGCTCGACGCGCAGGTGCAGGTGGGATCGATGGGTAACGTCGGATCCGTGATGTAGGGGGTTACGGTGCCTTGCGTGCCGGTGTTGCCACCGATCTCACCTATTCCGCTGCCGCCGGTCGCGACGGCAGAGCCGCCACCGGTCGCGACGCCTGAGCTGCCGCCTGTATCAGTACCCAGGTTGTGCACGTCACCGCCGCAAGAAACCACCAAACCCAGAGTTGCAGCCAACTGTCCCAGTGTTTCTAACCTCAGGTGATTCATCATAAGCTCCTCTCGAAAACTCTAGTCTCTTCTGCAGAGGTCGTCCCCCGAAGGTGCGGCGCGGGCACGAAACACTGCGTAGTATTCGTGCACACACCACTGCCTATCGGGGTACGCTCAAAGCAAGTGAACGGTATATAGGGTGAGTGGCGCTCTGCGCTGGTATCGTCAACAAATCGTATGGCCCGCTCATTTTGCTGCGCCCTGACCATTTGCTGCGGGTAACTTCGATGACTGGCAAGCAGCGCGCACGCGCGCCGAGAGTGGCGAATTGGGATAACGCCGGAAGAACTCAGTGCGCCAGCGGGCTGCATCATCACCGCGCCCAAAGTCGCACAGTGCCACCACCCGGGAGGCTATGGATTCTTCGCGCAACGCTCCGGCGGGGAATTCCCTATCGTATCGATTGAGCATGGCGAGCGCAGAAGCCGGGCGTCCCTGCTGAATCGCCCGCTGCACGCCCGCTAAGAGCTCGGTTTCCTGGGCGATGGATGCTTTGGAAGGTGGCATGACTCCCACGGAATCGTGTGCCCTAGCAGAGCCGGACAAAGCCGCCGCATCAGCGGATGCTGCGTTCAATGGCGCGGATGCTAAGTCAGGCAGATTCTCGTTGCTTGGCACTTGGTCAGCAGCTCGCGGTGGCGCCATGCGCACACTTGGCAATGCCGGCTGCGTTAGTGCAGGCGACACTTGCAGTTCGAGTTGCAGCGGTTCAATGGGCGCTGAAGCTGCTATTTGCCCGGGAATAGGCGTACTGGGCGCCACTCTCCCGGGCCCAACAGACGCAGCCGTAGGCTTGACTGCAGTCTCATCTGGAAGTTTGCTCGTTGGAGAGAGCACAACCATACCCAAAGCAAGACCGGTAACGGCTGCGCCCACCCACGTATTCTGCGTCAGCCGTGACTCCCAGCAGGCTACTCGACGTCAACCGTGCCTCAAACAGGGCACCAAACGTAGACGCGAACCAGCGACCGTTGGACTCCTTCCTGTCGTCAACACCATAACCACGCCCAGGGATGATTCCGAGTTCCGCACCTACACAAGGACCAATGGCCCATTGCTTTTCAGTGACGACCCAGCAAGCTTTTGGGGCGAATCGATAAAGCGCAAACGTGGCACCGGCGCTCGGTTTGCTTGCCTGTGCCTCAGCGCGCAGCGCCGAAACAGCGCCCTCGAATCGAAACGACTTGGTTTGAATCGCGCCAAACATGCCCGCGCCGAGATTGATACCCGGCAGCGTGCCAAAGCCTACAAACTCGAACAGCCCCAGGCGCCATAAGAGCGGCACGGTGACCAATGCGATTGGTGTCGGACGGCTAACGGCTGGCACCTGAGATTGTGCACTGCCAGCAATGGGCGCAGCCGTGCTACTGGGTGAAGACGTGGCACTCGACGTGATGGCCGCTTGCATTTGCGTGGTGTTGAGCGCACCAGCGCTAGGATCCGGGTGCGTTGCGAGCAATGCCGGATCAATCGCCAATGCGACAATCAGGGCTGCGGCATGGCCCAACTCATCACAACTCGGCGCTTCGAGCCGGCGTTGATGGGAGCCCTCTGCGTCGCGCAAGGTCAACACGAGAGCGAAACCCCCTTGATCAGACGAAACCGATGCCTGGGCATCAATCATTGACTTGGCGGGCGTGAGACTGGAGCCGGCAACCAGCTCGTCAATCTCGCGAGCTACTTCACCGGGGTTGGGACAACCAGTTGGAGCCGCCCAGGTTAGGTCGAAACGTCGATTTTGCTCGGCCGTTGCAGAGGCGCTGCACAGCGCGACACCACCGAAGAGAACGCCGGACAAGAGACGTTGAAAGTAACCGTAAGGCACGAGCTAATCTGCTCCTGCCAAATTCAAGGACAAATTGCAACTGTTTATCGTAACGAGGACCGGCTAGACAGTTGCTCAGTGATCGTTTGGTTGCCATCGGGAACTTCTCCGCCATTACGCGATCCGTAGCACTAGGCTTCTTCTGGGGTTCTCATCCCGAGTCCAATTGATGTAAATTGGCAACCACAATGAGCCGCTACGTCACCCTATTGTCAGTGTGCATCGGAGCTGCGATCCTGACCTCCGCTTGCGCCGCTCCGGAGCGACGCAAGATCGAGTCGGCACCGGAACACCAAGCAGAACCGCTGAAGTCGACGCAGCCCGCCGACGAACAGCAAGGCGCAACCAGCACGGATCAGTCCGCCGAGACACCCCGAAAAGAGACGGAAAGCTCAGCAGCGTCAACCATCTCGGATGTCGACGATGCCACGTCTACGGTGCGATACAGAGCAACTCTAATTGATCTGATGACGGCGGGCGGCACGGCTTACATTATCGACTACCCTAATTCAGGACCGATGGCAGCTGCTGATAAGAGCTGTTCGGAAAAAGCCGCGAAGGCAGAAGAAGCGGCACGAGCCGACGCAGCGGAAAAGGCTGCGCGCAACGTAAGAGAAGGAAAACCTGCGCAGGCGGCAGGTACCGAAGAGAACGCGAAGCCCAATGATTCTGCGAAAGATTATGAGGATGCAGAGGCCGAAGAAGCGGCAAGGGCCGAGAAGGTCGAGGCCGTGCGGGCAGACTGCATGAAACAGGCGCGCGAGAGGTTCGAGGCAGACGTGATTCGCTTCCGTCGGGACGGCTCGGGGCACATCCAGTTGGTGATTTCCCGTCGCACGGGCAGTGCCGTCAAAGAACTGTCCGTGACCAACGTGGAACTCAAACAGACCTCAAGTGACACGGTGCGAGTTGAAATCAAGGAAGCGGGTCTTGGACAGCGCCCCATCATGAAGGACCGCAACAGTTTCGATGTGAAGATCCCGAACGGCTATAGCATCGAGCTCGAAGACGCACGCTTTGGCAAGTTGCCCTACATTGCGAAAGTGGGGTTCGTCGCGAATTGAGGGAGCTCCAAAGCACACAGCTCGCGCATGCTTGGGAATCTCAAAGTTTGTGCAGGGTGTACGCGAAGGTCAGGCCGTTCAGATCAGTGGAGGCCTGACTGGTGGTCATACTCGTTCCTGAGACGCAATAATTGATCGGATTATCGCCATTGGTGAACGTAAGGGAATTGCCCGCCATCGAATACGCCGCTTGTGCGGTGCTCGTCGTTTGCTGGACCACCGTGCAATTACAATTGGTACCGGTAAAAGTGCACGTGGCAGTCGTCCCTGTGCTGGGGTCGGTCAAGTAGGTTTGAAGCAGCGGGCACAGAGCAGCCGAGAGCGTCAAGGCGGTGCCGGTGGCGGCGCTGGCGCAGGCAGATGTAATTTCGGCGACTATGGTCGAGGTGGTAGTCACGTTGTCCGATTTATTTCCGCCGGCGAAACTCAACGTGCCCGTCGAACTTGTCGTACCAGACTGGTAAGCATCATTGCACGCTGACGGCAGACTCAACTGCGCACCCACGACTGCGGCAACATTGCCAACAACGCAGGTCGAATCGATCTGCCAGGTACCATCAACCGCGCCTCCGCATGACGCGGGCACTTTGCAGTTGACCGTCGTCGTGCTGGTATTGGTGCCTGTACTGGTATTGGTACCCGTGTTGGTATCCGTGCTGCTACCGGCGCTGGTCTCGCAGCCCCACGAGGAAACCAGCAATAAGAGAGATTGAGTCAAATACAAGTACTGCTTGCCCATGGGAAACAGCTAATCACAGTCAGCATCTCGTTTGCAATCCCGGGTCTGGCCTTTGCGGCTGCCACTGTGGGGCCCAGACGGCAAACCGCAGCATTTAGCGATGTGTGCGGCGATCGCCACGCCGGACAATGGCCCGTTGTGGCTGCTGACGTCGCGGCCAACCCGATTTGAACCCAAAGACGAAACCAAGCGAGGCACACCCTACGTAAATGCTCTTGTGATACCCCCACCTTGCCCCGCCATTCTAGCCGCGGGTCTAGAGCGACATGCAGTTGCCGCATAAACGCGAGGTTTCCGGGTTGAAACTTGGCAAACTAGAAAGGTCGAATACATGTCTGATTTTAGTCGTCGCCGGTTCTTGCAGGTTTTAACCGCCGGAGCCGTTACCACTGCCGCCGCAGGCGCTCTGAGCGCGTGCTCGGGTCAAAGTGGATCAGGAGCACCTGAGCCGGTTGGGGATGTGACAGCCGGTAATGTTTCGAGTCTTCAAGTGGGCACAGTGATGTCAGTACCAGGGGCGGCAGTCTTCGTGGGGCGCGACGGCAATGGCGTCTATGCAATGACCACGACTTGTACACATGCCGGTTGCGACCTATCCTCAGCGCAGGCCATCAGCACGAAAATAGTCTGTGGGTGCCACGGTAGTCAATTTGATTTGAATGGAGACGTAGTTAATGGACCTGCCAACAGTCCATTGGTGCACTACGCGGTCAGCCTGGCTACTGATGGCGCTATCACAGTACACGGGTCGCAGGAGGTGAGCGCTGCCACGCGGACTCCAGTCGCTTAGGCGAGGCAGCTGTTGCTGTTTGCATGCGGACTATGCAAAACCCTAAAGAACCTTGGAGCCCAGCACAGTTGGTGCCCCGGCGGTTTCGGATCTCGTGACCGTTCGCACTATATGCGAGAGCACACGCTGGCTTCCGATCCAGTACCAGCGGATATCTGGACTTCAATATCGGTCCAATGCGCACGATTTTCGCTCACACTTATGGCAGACGCGAGCAGTGACTCACAGAATGCTTGCAGTGTCTAACGCATTTGCCTAGCCTGACACGATGAGAATATTGTGTCGTGCTCTCGAATTCGGGATAGTTATACTTTTTGCTTCAGGTTGCGCTTCGAAAACGGATACTGCGAGCAGCTCCCCTCCTCAGTCTGTGTCTGGCGAGGTGACTCCACAGCTCAGTGTAACGCTGGCGGTCGGCAATAGCGTGAGTTTGCAGGTCCCCGCAGGCAGCGTTACAGAAAACAAGACCTTGACGATAGCTGCGTCGAGTTTCGACGGCATTGCGGCGCCCGTTCCAGCAAACGCAGCTCAACCATTTGCGTTTACGCCTGACGGCACTGCGTTCGAGAAGCCGGTGACCGTAACCTTGCAAGCGGTCGACGGCGCTGACGAGGTACTTCGTCTCGACAACGAGCAAGATACGACTTGGGAAATCGTTGACGGTGCGACGTTTGCCAATGGTGTTGCCACGTTTCAAACGACACACTTCTGCATTTACGTGACCGCCGCTTCAGGACAAAAGGGAAGTGGCGGGGCCTCTTCTGTGGGCGGTGCCAGCTCAAGCTCAGGTGGCCAAAGTCAGGGGCTTGGTGGCGCGGCTGTCAGCTCCGGCGGGGCAAACCTTGGCATTGGGGGCATGAGCCTGGCTACTGGTGGCGCAATATCGAGCGGCGGAGCATTCACCGCTACGGGCGGCAAAACAGCAGGAGCCGGCGGTGCCCTTGTTGTGTCAACGGGCGGTACCGTAGCCGCAACGGGCGGCAAGAGCCCAGCCACGGGCGGTGCCTTTGCCGCAACCGGTGGTGTCGTGGCTGCAACGGGCGGCAAAAGCCCTGCCACGGGCGGCGCCTTTGCCGCAACCGGTGGGATGAGCCCGGCAACTGGAGGTTCCGCCACCGGAGGAGCCAGCCTTGCAACCGGGGGTCAGTCCACGACAGGCGGGGCTTCTTCGGGCGCTGGTGGCTCGTCGAGCGTTGTCGCAACCAACTTTTGCGCCACCTCGAGTGATGCACCGCCGACTGCTTGTTACACGGCTGGCATGACCTCGTGCTCGACCAGCGTCAGTGCATGCTGTGCCGATACCGGTTGCAGCTTTGCACTTACTTGCACCCTGAAAGGCAGTGCTGGAGAAACTGCCTGTATTTCTGACGCGGGTTCGAGTTCTAAAGCGCTGTACAACACGGCAAAGCAGTGCCTTATCTCTAGCAATACCGGTTGTCCCCTTCCGGTACCTGCGAGCACCTAGCCCGCAAGGCAGAGGCGGGAACAGTCGGGACGTCGCGCGGAGCCGAGGTCAGAGAAGTCTCGGCTCCGTAACTCGGCATCTCTGAGTCGGCTTCTGGTTCTGATCCTGAAACGGATCCTGATCCAGAGGCTGAGCCTGACTCGGAATCGGAGTCTGATTCAGCGTCCGACTCTGATCCAGACTCAGGGACCGGTTCTGAATCTGGCTCCCCATTACGTGCCATACCCGTGTCTGTCCGACGAGTTAGGCAACAGTGATCCCAACGGGGGCAGCTGTAAATCCGACGGGGGCAAGACGTCGCTCGAGGCATGCAGCACTTGCCGCGACTCGGGCATGACGTCGCTCGAGGCATGCAGCGCTTGGCGCGACGCGGGCATGACGTCGCTCGAGGCATGCAGCACTTGTCGCAACTCGGGCAGGCGGAAAATCAAGGCATGCAGAACTTGGCGCGTGCGAGGCAGACCAACGGTGAAGGCATGCAGAACTTGGTGCGTGCGAGGCAGACCAACGGTGAAGGCATGCAGAACTTGGTGCATGCGAGGCAGGGCGCAAACTAAGGCGAACAGCACTCGTCGCGACTCGGGCATGACGTCGTTCGAGGCGGGCAGCTTTTGTCGCAACTCGGGCAAACGGAAAACCAAGGCATGCAGAACTCGGCGCATGCGAGGCGAATAGAGCCGCATCAGAGCAGAAGCTATTGCACGAGGCCGCGCAACACAGGACGGCGCACTCAACGCCACGTCACAGCGCGGATTCATGAAGTCCACCGTACACGTTCCCTTGCAGGTGCCGGCGCAGTCCGCCGAGGTGTTGATCGCGACTGAACACGTTCCCTGGCAGTGCCCACTGCAAACTCCGTTGCACGGCACACTTGAACCCGGCGCAGCCGTTCCACACGTGCCGGTACACGCCCCAGGGTTCAAGACCGTGGCACCCGTGCCACGGGGGTGGCACGGGTGGGCAACTGACTATAGGGGACAGAGCGCTCGCTCGCCGCTTTTGCCGGTGCGGCCACGAGCTGAATCGGCATCCAAAAAGCCTACGGAGACGTTGTAACGGCCAATGGAGCGCTGGCTGGCGACTTGTTGCCGGCGGCGTCCAATGCCTGGGCGGTGATAGTGTAGAGTGTGCTCGGGGCCAGACCCGAGATGATCGCCATGGGGCTGGTGACGGTAGCTGCCACGTTGCCGTTCACCAGGACCTGGTAGACCACCACGCCGACGTCGTCGATCGAAGCGGTCCAGCTAACCCGAATCGAGTTGCTCGTCACGCTCGTCGCGGTGAGGTTGGTCGGCACAGTAGGCGGCGTCGTGTCCTGGGGAATCGGGAGCAGTACGGTGACCTGGTTGCTGGGCTGCGAGACATTTCCGGCCGCGTCGCGGGCCTTGACCATCAACGTGTAAGGTACGCCCGGCTTGAAGCCGATGAGCGCCTGGGTCGTCTGCGTGAACGTGCCCAGGTAGGACGAGCCGTAGTAGAGATCATACCCCGTCACGCCTACGTTGTCGGTCGAGGGCTGCCAGCTCAGACTCACCGTCGTGCCGTCATGGCTCCAGGTCAGGTTGGCTGGGGCGGTGGGCGGAATGACGTCCTTGGTCGCATCGATTTGAATGTAATAAGAGTCGTCGTCCTTGGTGATGGTCGCAGGGGCCGTGCTTGCTCCGCTCGAATCGGTGAACCAGTAGCGGATCCTGCCCTTTACCGAGTACAGAGCGGTTGAGACAAACGCCCCGTTGGTGACGGGGACGGTGACCGGCGATACGGATTGGTCCTCAGGCGTCAGGGTCACCGAACCCGTCTGCGCGCCGACGACGGCGCCGACGACGCCGTAGGCCCCGGGTACGAGGTAGGTCGTCGAGGTCGTCTGCGTCGCGCCAAACGTTGCGGTCGCTGTGAACTTCTGACGACCCAAAGTATGTCCATCGTTCATCACCCACAGCTTGGAAAAGGAGTCGGTCACGCCGGTTCCGCTGAATAGAACGGCCCCGGTGTCGTCGGCTAAGGTCCACTGCACGCTGACTGACGGCTGATTGGTCTCGATCCCATCAGCATCCCGACTAAACGTCTTGATGGCTATAAAGGACTGATCGCCCCCGGGCTCGATGTACACGAAATTGCCGGCCGGGGGATGAATGTCCAAAATGTTCTGGGCAGCATACCACTCAGCGAACGGCTGATCTTGAACGGTTGCCTTCGCCTGGGACGCGATACCGATCAATGCTGCCTCGTCCCTTTTCAGGAATGGATTTGTCTTTACTTGCGCATAGTATGCCAAATTGAAGTTTTGGTAAAAACTGTAGTCTTCCAGCATGGGCTTTGCCCATGCGTAGCCTGCGAGAGAGTAGCGCAACGCTTTATGGTCCCAACCCGCTGCGGCGATGGGCCATGGATCGGTCACGCCCACGCATGGCTGGTTTGCCTGCTCGTAGTAGACGTCGCTAATGTAGCTGTGGTCTGGGGCACTGCCGCCGGACAGTCCGGATCGCTTCATGACCTCGATTTCCACCGCTCGGGCCATGCCTTCTTCCCACGCCGAGATCCCGAGCACGTAATCGCCCCGGAACGCGTGGACCAGCTCGTGACAAACGATGTCCGCCCGCGCGTTTTTGACGACAATCTCCTTCGTCGCCGAATCGTAATGTGCATCCCCGACGTCGAGGGCTGGGTCGTATCGCACGTTAATCGTGTCGGGGGACGCTGGAGGACCGAAGATGTCTCTCACGTGGGGATAGCAGGTTGGCAGCCAGGTTTGCACGGATGCGAGTAAGTCGGACGGCCAAGGTACGTTAGGGGAGTCGTACGTGAATTTGAGATCGTTGTCGGCGCTTGTCATCGCGCCGTACGTCTGTCCTGAAGGAACGTACTCCGTGTCCGATGCCGGCTGGCTGCATGCAAAGGTAGCGCATGCCGTCGCAAGCGCGAGGCCATGTGCGGCAACGCGCATCGTTATCCCTAAACTGGTTCCAGATGGTTTCATTTTCTTTGTCTCCTTGAGAGTGGCTAATCGGACTAGGCGCCGGAAGGCGCTAGCGAATGCGTTTCCCGCGAGTGCTGCGTGCGGAGCGCCAACTTGTCGCTCGGGGCTGACCAGTCTGCCAGCGTCTCGAATCCGCATAGGGACTGATTGTCCACCAGGGTCGACTGAATCGAGCCGACTGCATCAGGTACTGGAACAATCCATTGCGCGGAGACGACCGCTCTCGCGTAAACCGAGTCAGGCAGCTCGCCGACCGTGGATTCATGCTCACCGCGGAGCGGCGCATCCCAAAGCGACAATGTTGGCAATGCGGTTCGCGGACGCGGACCTGTTCGCCAAGAGCTTGGCCTTGTACTCGAGGTAGTCGGAGCTCGCCGCCCTTTCGAGCGCTTCGGACCGCGTGCCTGTGGGAGCTTTATCATCGGGCGCGCATTGCTCTCCACATCCACAGAAGAACGCCGCCAACATGCATAGCGAAGCTCCAACATTCTTTGACTAGTTCTCATCGAAATCCTCATCTGGGCCCAGAATCCGGCGGACCCGCCCTCGCCTGGTGCGATGGAGACCTGCGCAGAAGTGCTGGCGCTTGCAGGGCGGATCGGCCGAGTCGAGCGGCAGCGCGTCGCCGGGACATCCCGTCTGTTTCATTAGAGACGCGAGAACGACGAACCTTCGCGAGGTCATCTTTGAAGCGGTGTGCGCGGGTTCGAAGACATGCGCGTTCAAGAGTGCGTGACCTGCCCAAAGGGTTCGGTAAAAAGGGGACTCGGCAGCGAATTGGTCGAGGACCGAACTTTTAGAACCTTTCGCGCATTGAGTGCGTATCAGTCTAATCAGGCGTATGGGCGCCCGACCCCCAGGTCTTGAGTTTTGTCATTGCGGCCCCACGTTACTCGCTCGCGCCTTGCGTGCAAGTCGCCGAGTCGACGTCTTGAATCTTCAGCGACGGCGGTTCACGCGACAGTCCCGTTCATCTCACATGCCCCGCATACCCAAGGCGTAGGCCGCCATATTGACATGGAACGCAATCGAGTGCTTCATTGCGATATTCGATGTATCTTGTGCCGGCAACGGCGTTTTTTGCCAAACTTTTCTTCCTGCTTTTGTTCTTGGGCTGCGCGGAAAGTGCGATAGCCCAAACGTCGACAGAGCCATTGGGTTTCGCTCAAAGACTGGTGTTTCCCGCTTCAACCGCGTGGAGCGGCAGACCCGATGAGCAGTACCAAGTCGATATCACGCGATTCCGATTGCGGTGGCCGGTTTTCCTGGATGGTAAACGCACAATCTTGCTTCCCGGTGCAAGCTACGAGCACATCGATATCGGTTTGCGTGGGTCTGCCTCAGTCGTCGGGCAGAGCCTATCGCGGCCTCGCGAAGTGTCATTGCACGCGCCCATGGCTGAGGTTGCGCTGGTGCAACAAATGGGCGGGCGCTGGATTACCTATGGCACACTCTCGGGTGGGATGGCGAGCGACTTTGCGGGGTCCTACTCACACGATGACCTTGCATTCATTGCCAGGTTCATTGCACTTTATCGCGCGGACGACAAGCTCACAATAGGCCTGGGCGTAAGCTACGACAGAGGCACCGGCAACCTTAGCTTCGTCCCGCTCGGGATCGTGAAGTGGGCTCCGTCGTCGCGTTGGCTGGTCACCACGCTGCTTCCGAAAGTCGCACTCGTTTCCTATCACACGTCATCCTGGCTTTCGAGCAGCGTGCGCGCCGAGATGGACTACAGCCGGTATCATCTCGATGAGTCGCGGTACGGCAAACAGCACCTGTACCTGAGATACGTCGGAGTGATGTTTGGTCCCGCGCTTACTGTCTCACCGAACCCATTCGTACACGTGGATTTCTTCACGGGCTGCGCGCTACGCTGGGTAGGCACCTACGTCCAAGAAGGCCCGCTGGGTCTCGATGTCTACTTCAACACCCCCGACCCTGTGCACGCCGTTGCGTTGAGTCCGTCGGCATTCTTCAGCGCAAGGCTTTGGCTCGGTTTGGAGGGGTGGACGAAAGAATAGTACCAGTAGCACTGCTACTGCGCAACCTTACGCCGCCCTCACACGTCGATGATGCAGCACGAGCAACTGATCCGCAGGCAACGCTAGCTCCGCGTACGTCTGACCTTCATCGTCGACAAATTCGACTTCGAACATGCTGTTAGCAAGTCGCTCAACAACCGTGCCCACCTGTCCGCGCACCAAATCCTGCTGGGGCAAGTCCATGAGCAAAGCCACCACGTCAAGAGATTCGAGGGCGCATGCCTATTATGGTATCACGGGCAACGCTGCGGTGCAGTCTGCGGTGCAGGCTCGGTTTGCGGCGTCGGTGCAAGCGGCGCGGGGTTGCCTGAATGCTTGAGGTGATGAAACACATATTCCTGCAACCCGGCGGTCAGGTTGCCGTTGCGAATGGCGCGGCGCGCAGCATGGTTCAAGTCGCGCATCCATACGTAAAGCTTGCCGTCATACAGGTCGATTTGCACGGTGTCGGCCACGGTCTGACCCTTGCTGGTGTGTACAGTGCCGGGCATGCTCTGAAGTGCCGTACACAGATCTTGCGCCTCTGCCAGGCGCTTGTCTGCCTGCGCTTCTGCGGGCAACTTGCTCTTGGCGCCAGTCAGCACATTGCTTAGCGCTTGAATGCCTGCTTCCAAGCCTGCATCATTCGCCGGCGTCGCAGTAGCGAGCGCAGTGGCGAGCGTCTCGTCGGTGCGCGCCAGCATGCCCAACGCCGAACTAACGCGGTCGACCCAGGCCCAACCCGCTGACACCTGCTTGTCCCGTAACGTCACGGATGTCTTCTTGGCGGCAATGGCTTGGGGCCGCGCTGCGCGCAATGAATCATGCTTCGCGCGCTCGGCTTCGAATGCTGCCAACGCCGCTGGCCCGTAACCATAGCTGGCAAGCTGCGCCTGGTCGCGATTCCAACGCGCCGCAACCTCAGAGGCCTCCCACGCGATATCATCGGAACCGTAGCGGCGACCAATAATAATGTATTGTGGCTCCGTCAAAAAACCGCTCTTTGATGACATTTTATCTCCTCCCTATGCAATCAGACGCACCAGGAACGCGATTGCGTTGGAACCCCGTGTCTGCCCCAGCCGCTCCGCGGCCATCGCGCTGCTAGCCTCATTTTTCGGGCGTTCGCCCGTACCCCAACAAAATAATCTGCGATTCCTCAATCGCTCGATTCAATGGGTGTATGGCTAACACAAATAGATCGAACTTCGCAACACAATGTGTAAGTGGACATTTCTGTTAGTAAAATCTGCTTGGCGCAGCGTGCCGCCCGAAGCACGAACCGACAGCAGTAGTGGTAACTCGGGCAAGGCGCCCGTCGAGGCATGCAGCGCTTGTCACAAGTTGGGCAGGGCTTTTGCAAAGGCGGGCAACACTTTTGGCAAGTTGGGCAAGACTTTCGCCTAGGTGGGCAAGACCTGTCGGTAGGTGGTCTTAGCCGCAACGGAAGGGGGCAGGACTTTTGCGAAGTTGGGCAAGGCTTTCGCCTAGGTGGGCAAGGCTTTCGCCTAGGTGGGCAGCGGTTTTGGCAAGTCGGGCAGGACTTTTTCGCAGGTGGTTTTAGCCGCAACGGAAGGGGGCAGGACTTTTGGCGAGGTGGGCAAGTCTTTCGCTCAGGCGGACAGCGGTTTTGGCAACTCGGACAGAGCGTGAGCCAAGGCGTGTGACACTTGTCGCAAGCGGGACATGGCGTTGGATGAAGCGGACGGCACTTGTGGCAACTTGGGCAAGGCGTCGGTCGAGGCGGGCAGTATTTGTGGCAAGAGGGACAGGCTTTTCACCCAAGGGGCAACTCGTCCGGCGCGGTTACCTCGCGCTGCGCGCGAGGGCGCCTAAGTCGTGCCCACTTACGCCAACCGCAACGTTGTCGCAAGATCCTCGCGAAGCCTTCATCCCAGCTCCGCGCCCGCCAAACCCCTCGCGAAACTTGCGTGCATTCGTAAGCGAAAGAAATCGATACCGATCGAGAGTCGCCACGGCACGAAATCCACTGTTGGCCACCCCGTAGCAGTTCAGCACGCGACTGTGAACTTCGGCGGAGATTGAGGCCGGCGCAGAGTCGGGGTAAGTGATGCCGCGAGCCGCAACGGTAGCCGAATCAGCTGCAGATACCGCAAGCAGCAAGCAGCCCACCGCGGCCCTTGCGGGCCGATTTTAGATCGGAACTAACAGGGATATTCCGTCGACAACGAAGCTGTTAGTTAGGAGCAAGCAGCAGCCGTTGCTGCACGCGACAAGCAGCAGCCGCAGGCCGTTGCCGACACTAGTTCGCAATCTCGTAAGGCGGGAATAGCTCCTTCAGCTTCTCAGCGACGATCGACAGCTCGGGATCCGCGAGCCCCCGATTGAGCGCGTCGAAGAATGCGTCATAGTGTTCGCGCAGATTCGGATCGTGCGTCAAGTAACAGAGTTCGAAGTAGAGGCGCGGGAGCCATTGTTCTGGCGGCGGGCTCGCGAAGATTCCGCGCCAGATCTCACTGTCGGGCCATTCGTAAGTGACTGTGGCTTGGGACCAGCCGAGGGCGAGGTAGAGGGCGAGGGAGGTGGGGTCGGACAGTTTGTTCAATGCCCTCTCAAATATCGTCCACGCCAAGTTCACGCACCGACTCTCAACGCGGTGAACGAGAGAACGCATTCGTGCGGAATCTGGTTGACCTACGGTTGTCGCAAGCGAGATTAGGGCATCACACTGTAATGTATCGTAACGATGCGCACATTCACCCGCTTCCAAAAAACAGAAAATCTGTCTCCAAATTGCGGATGTATGAATGAGAAGGAGTGCGTGCTGTTCGGCTCAAACCCGAGTTGTGCCGGCAGGTCTTCGAACCAACTGCCCCACGATTCGGCCGCAAATGCACGTGAAACTACGCTTGTTTCCTGACCGTGCTTCGCAGCAGCGTTCCTCGGAAAGGATCTCATTGACATCTTGCTCGCTAGCAAGCCCGTCGAGAATCCGTTTCTCAGCGGGTTTGATCTGGCTCCGGTCAACGTCGTGGTTGCCCGGAACAATGAAAAAGCGTTCGCGTGGGTCGAGGCTGAGATCATCCGCTAGTTTGCGAAAGAACAGCTCGGCTTGGTCGTACTCGGCGGGTTTGCCTGAATAGGCGATGTCACCCGTGACGAAAACAATCCATTGCTTGCCGCTCCGATCAACAGGTTACGTATGAGACTGATGAATGTGCGAACGTGCCCGCCAGAAGCCAGCGCTAACTCCTCCGCAAGACGAGGATGCTCGAAGAGCCGCTCGATTGGTATGCGCTTCGCGAGCGTTTACTGTAATCGAATTGGGCGTTGTCCCGGCTATGTGACTCATCAGCGTGTTGCGGTCGAGCTGCAGAAATATCCAGAGATTAATCCCAACGGCCATGCCCACTACTACCCAGATACACGCAAGCAGCAGACGATACGGTTCAAATGGATAGCTGGTGACAGTCAGAAGCAGCAGCAATGCACAACCGGTTGTCACGTGGAGGAAATAGCGAAACTGACGCACATGCCGATGGATTAGCAAAGTGACTGCAGTTGCAACAAATGCTTGAGCAGAACGCAGCCACTTGAGCTGCATTGGTGTGAAGTAGGCTTCGACCGCAGTTAGGGAATCAACTATTGGGACGTCATTGGGTCCGGCATTCTGTTCGCACTTGCTCGCGTTCGGATTGAGTCCAAGAGCTGCCGGTTCCGTCGTATCTCTCACGTCCCAGGCGTCTTCGAGCAAGTTCGTCATTTCTGAAGCTGTCGATATGACTAGTTCGGCAAGCATCGCGTCCTGAACAGGGTCCCGTTGAGCGGCCAAAACGTTACGACGGCGTTCTTCCAGGTCTATGCTACGTCGTACCATCTGTTCTTCGCGCTGCTTTGCGCTCGCGAGGTTGCCCGCCGAACCCAACGAGCGGACCAAGTCACAGTAAAGTCGCGCTGTTCCAGTCCAGCGCAGATCTTCGTCAGGCGTTCGTGAGATTTGATGGTCGACA
>Ga0265340_10000295_pt1 | contig 26101 bp, 30 predicted proteins | sample 4CB225metaG_FD_202082 | JGI IMG/M metagenome (GOLD analysis project Ga0265340, IMG submission 202082) | Rhizosphere microbial communities from Carex aquatilis grown in University of Washington, Seatle, WA, United States - 4-CB2-25 metaG | ecosystem: Host-associated > Plants > Roots >...
CCAGGTTGGGGGATCTTGAGTTGAATGAGTTTCTGGAGAGAGGATACGGAGATTGTAAAATCATGGCCACGGCATATCTTCTTGCGGCGCAGAGTGCGAAGTTAAAGGGTATTTATGCAAATAGTGGAACGACCTTAAAGAATGTAAAGCGTCCCGACAAGGGCGAGCCGATTTTCAAGTCGGTAGAAGTGGATCGCGATTTGAATTCCGCTCACGCCTGGGTCGAGATCCAGCTGTCCGATGGGAGATGGATACCCGTCGATCCAACAGCAAATATGATTGGCGAAGGAGAAATGCTAAAAGTATTTCAAGAAGCGGGATATAAAATCCCCGTTGCATATGTCGATGAGGTTACGCCGAAAGGATTATATCTAGACCGCGGCGAAGCGCTTTTCGACCCCGGCGAGCCAGAGAAAACACTACGTCCTCACTTAAGAATTGCGAGAGAGCTTATGACAAGGAAGCCGAAGATAGATCGGTATGCCGGCGATGTTGATATAGCATTATTTTCGAGCGAAGATCCAAAATCGATGCAATTAGATTTCGAAGAATAACCCGGACGGCTTAGAGCGCCGGCAGTTCTTCGTATCGCTTCTCTATCGTCTTGAAGCTGGCGAGTTCGCCGTTGAAGAAGAAGTCCATGTCCTTGAGCGCGCCGTTGCGGTGCTTGGCCACGCGCAGGTGAACCGTGTTGTCGATGGAGGAAGAAGTGTCGTTCGGATTGCGCTCGTCGCGATAGAGGAACATCACGACGTCCGCGTCCTGTTCGATGGAGCCGGAATCGCGGAGGTCGGAGAGGCGGGGGATCTTGTGGTCGCGCTGTTCGAGGCCGCGCGAGAGCTGGGAGAGCGCGAGTACGGGAACCTTGAGTTCGCGCGCGAGCGCCTTCAGACCGCGCGAGATCTCGGTGATCATGTTCACCATGTTGTCGCTGTTCGTGCGCGGGCGGATGAGCTGAAGGTAATCCACGACGAGCAGGTCCAGACCATGCTCCACCTGGAGCCGACGCGCCATGGAGCGCATTTGGAGCACGTTGAGCGACGGGCTGTCATCGATGAATATCTTTACTGCGGAAAGGCGATCCAACGCCTCCTGGATCATTGAGAATTCGCTGTCGTTCCGAATGCGGCCGGTGAGGATGTTCCACAATGGCACCTGGGACTCCGCGGAGATGATGCGATCCTGCAATGACTCGCGCGACATCTCGAGCGAAAAGAGGCCGACGCTGAATCCGGCCTTGCCGGCGTTGCGTGCGATATCCAATGCGAATGAGGTCTTTCCGACTGACGGTCGTGCGCCGAGGATCACGAGCTCCGACTTGTGGAGTCCGGAGAGACATTCGTCGAGCGCGGGAAAGCCGGTGGGCACGCCGCGCAATTTTCCGCCGCCGGCGTGGAGCTGAGCAATGCGTTCGTACGCGCTCGTGAGATCGTCTTTGAGCGAAGTGAAGTTTTGCGGCAATGATTTTTGTGAGATCGAAAGGATCTTTTGCTCCACGTCATCAAGCAGGTCTTCCACCTCGCCACCGTTTGAGAACACGTCTTCCGCGATCTCCGCCGATGCTTTGATGAGATCGCGCAACACCTTCTTCTCCTTCACGTTCGTGGCGTAGTGCTGCACGTGCGAGGCGTTCGAAACATGGTTCGTAAGGTCCGCAAGATATGCCGAGCCGCCGACGTCCTGAAGCCATTCGTGCTCTTTGAGAAAATTGGTAAGGCTGAGCACATCGATCGGCTGATGCTTCTCGTAGAGTGAGAGGATCGCTTTGTAGATCCGTTCGTGTGCCGGCGTATAAAAATCCTCGGGCAGCAAAATGTCCGCCACGCGATAGATCGCGTTCTTGTCGATCAGGACGGAGCCGAGCACCGCCTGTTCCGCTTCCAGGTTCTGGGGCGGAAGCTTCAATTGTGATTTTTTTGAAGGCATTAAAAGAATCTCTTTTTAACAAAGGAACCATCCTTGGTATCCCTTATGTCATATCCTAATGCTTCTATCTCTTTTCTCAAAGCGTCGGACTGGACAAACTGTTTATTACTTCTTAATTCGTTATAAATCCTTATTTTTTCGGCTATTTCGGGGGTGTGTTCGGCGGTTTTCATGGCGGTCGCGAGTCCGAGTCCAAGTATCATGTCGAATTGCTTGACCAATGCCAGCTTTTCTTTCGGATTTCCATGATCAGCCAACATTTCATGAACCACCGCAAGGGCCTGGGGGGTATTCAGATCATCCTCCATAGCCTCACAAAAGAGCTTTTCATACTCTTCCACCGCTTTTTCCGGCTTGCCGGACATCGACTCTGTTCGTTCATAGTGATCATTGATCGTTTCATAGAGCCGCTCGATGCCGTTTTTCGCCGCATCAAGGCTTTCCCATGTAAAGTTCAGCCGCGTTCGATAATGCGCGCCGAGCATAAGATAGCGAAAGACGAGGGGGTGGTATCCCTTTGCCTCAAGCTCGGTGAGTGTGAAAGTATTTCCCTCAGATTTTGCCATTTTCCCGCCGTCGAGGAGTAGGTGCTCACCGTGCATCCAAATGTGGGCGAGGGGAACATCGTATGCGGCCTCCGATTGAGCGATCTCGTTCGTGTGGTGCGTGCCGACGAGATCGATGCCTCCGGCGTGGATATCGAACGGCTGTCCGAGGAAATGGCGCGAGATCGCGGAGCATTCGATGTGCCATCCCGGAAATCCTTCGCCCCATGGGGAGGGCCAGCGCAGGAGATGATTTTTAAACTTTCCAACAAGTTTGAACCAGAGCGCGAAGTCTGCGGGGTTGCGCTTCTCATCGTCCACAACGACCTCCTCCCGCGCGCCGGTCATCTTTTCCTCAAGCGACTGTCCCGACAACGCGCCGTAGCCGGGAAATTTGCTTACGTCGAAGTAGACCGCTTGTGGCGTGTCGTACGCGAATCCCTTTTCCAGCAATGTCTGGATCATGGCGATCTGTTCGCGCACGTGCGCGCTCGCGGGCGCGACGATGTCCGGCGTAAGGATGTTCAATTTTGCGAGGTCGGCAAAGAACGCTTCGGTATAGAACCGTGAGATCTCTTCCACGGATTTTTTCTCCGCATCCGCCGTGGTCTGCAGTTTGTCGTCGCCCTCATCGGTGTCGCCGGTGAGGTGGCCGACGTCCGTGATGTTCATTACGCGGCGCACCGCATGGCCGTCCGCGCGCAGGGTCCGCTCCAAAATATCCTCAAAAATGTATGTGCGGAGATTCCCGATGTGCGCGAAGTGATAGACGGTCGGTCCGCAGGTATAGATACCCACCCAGTCCGGATGGATGGGTTTGAGGGGCTCTTTCTTTCTCGAGAGCGTATTATAGAGCGTGATCATATATAGATATTATATCCTGATAAAAAAACAAAGATACCCTAGCGTTGAGGGGAATCGCGGAGGCACGAAGGTGCCGAGCGTTAGGGCGCGTTCAGTAGAACGCGACCCGTCCCCGAAGCGCTAGGGTATCTTTGTTTTTTACTTAGAACCACCCTTTCCGTTTGAAGTAGACGGTCATCGCGACCATTCCGACGATCATGATGCCGAGGATGATCCAGAAGGAGTATGGCAGGTTGATGATCGGCGTGCCCCGCGTGTTCATGCTGAAGAGCGCGGCGATGAGCATGAAGGGGAAGGTGAGGAAGGAGAGCGACGTGAACGTCTTCATCACGCTGTTGATCTTGAGGTTCATCAGTTGATTGTTCGTATCCTCGAAATCGGAGATCGCCTCGCGGTAATCCTCCAGCTGGTTCACCACCTTCAGTTGGTCGCCCATGAGATCGCTCAGATAGATCTCGGCGCTGTCGCCCCAGAACTTCTTTCCCTTCGCGAGCAATGAGCGGAGGATCGGTTCCTGCAGGCGCACGACGATGCGGTATTCCGAGACGTCGCGTTTGACGTACGTGATGCGCTCAAGCACTTCCTTCTCTTTGTCTTTGAATATCTCCCTGCCGACCAATTCCACTTTTTCGCGGATGTGGCGAAGCTGGCGTTCCTGGAAGTTGATAAGATGTTCGATGATCTGATACATCACCGCGAGCGAGGAATCGCACTGTGTGATATCAAACCCGTCCATCACGCCGTCAAGCCCGTCGTAATGGACGGTGGCGATGCTGTTTTTTGCAATGATGAAATCGATCTCGGTGCGTGTCGATGCCTCGTCACTCGGATCATAGATCGGGAAATAATAGATAAAGTAGAGATAGTCTTTATAGGCCTCTACCCGTCCGCGCGCGGAGGGACCGCGCAACTCGTCCACAATAATGGGATGCAGTTTGTATTCCTTTCCGAGCCACGCCAGATCCTTCTCGGAGGGTTTCTCAACATCCACCCACTCAACACCCTTTCCCTTCTTTATTTCCATAATGATATTTTAACATAAAGAGGGTCACGCTTTCATTTTATTGGATTTATGGTATAACAAATGTAGTAAATCCACCCAGGAGCAGTATCTTGAACAAAAGAAAGAATAATAGCCAACCCCAGAAGGCCGCTGACCAGAGCAACGCAAATGTCGGCGGCAAGAGACGGTCAAAGCGGAGTCATCGTACCGCAGAGGCGTCACTGCCAACAATCCGTGAGATTCAGGAAAGAGCGTACGCTCAATCCCGGGGTTTCCGATTTTTGCGCATCGAAGAGCTCATTCGCGCCAGCGAGATGCTCGGAGAGGGGTGCTACCAATAAAGCAACACAGTACGCAGTACGCAACCGCGGCCGGGACTCACCATCTCGGCCGTACCTATTTTTATACAGTAATAACGCAGACTGGCACTCTCTTGACGAGATTGCTAATTCGGCTAAAATAGTAGTGCATGACCGACCGAACGGCACAAATTTTGGAGGCGGCGATACAAGAGTTCATCAACACCGGCGATCCGGTGAGCTCCGGTTTGTTGTATGATCGATACGAATTTGGAATAAAACCGGCGATGATACGGCTTGAATTGGATGAGCTGGAGGATCAGGGATATCTGGAACAGCCTCATCATTCGGCGGGCCGCGTGCCCACGAACAGCGGTTATGAATTTTTTGCGAAACGTATGCTTGGCATGAGTCCGACAACGGATCGCGCTGCCGGCAGCGCTCGACAGAACGATCTTCATCTGCTCCTTAAGGAGCGGGCGTGGCCGGATCTTTTGAACGAGCTCTCGGCCCAGCTCGGATTGCTCTCCGTGGCCGCGGATCTCGCGCGCGAATCGGTGTACAAGGCGGGACTCCAGCACCTGATAGACCATCTTGATTGGGAAGATCAGAATGGCATCCGTTCCGTCATCCACGACTTCGAGGAAGTGGACGAGCGACTGCCCCGCGCCGCGGAGAAGATGGGCATCGGCCCGCAGATATTTATCGGCAAGAAAAGCCCGGTGACGTCAAGCGACAATCTCTCGGTGGTGGGTGGCAACTATCAGATCGGCGACGCGACGATCTCCATCTTTGCCATCGGCCCGAAGCGGATGGATTATAAAAAGGTCATACGAATTTTCAAAAATCTTTAATCAATTTTTAACAACACCATGGCTGACGAAGAAAACAAACTACCGGAACCGACGGTCGCCGACCTGAAGGAACAGATAGAGGAGATGACGGCACAACGCGACGAATATCTCTCCGGATGGCAGCGTGCGAAAGCGGATTTCATCAATTATAAAAAAGAGGAATTGCAACGGATCCAGGAAACGGCGCGATACGGAAGCGAGGATCTCATCAAGGACCTTATTAATGTGATGGACAACTTCGACCTTGCCCTGCGGACGTTGGAGAAGGCCGGGCCGGTAGAGAAGGGCATCTATCTCATCCGCACGCAGATCGACGACATTTTGAAAAAGCGGGGGTTGGAGAAGATAGAGATCAAGGCAGGGGATGTGTTTGATCCCGCAACAGCTGAAGCGCTTGCGGAAGTCGTATCCGAAAAACCTCCGGGCGCCGTGGTGGAATTGATAGAGCAGGGATACCGTCTGCATGAAAAGGTCTTGCGCCCGGCGCGGGTGATCGTAAGCAGGGGAACATGAAACATAGACACGTCGTGGAGGAACTGCATCATTTTCAGTGCGGAGAGTGTAAGAAGTGGTGGGCGATCGGCGATGCGCCCAAGGCGAAGAACGATTGGTTTTGTCCCTGGTGTGGGACCATGGAAAGCGGGATTAAAAAGTCATTAAAGAAAAAATCAACAAAAAAATAATATGCCAAAGATCATAGGAATCGATTTGGGAACAACGAACTCAGCCGTCTCCGTCATGAAGAACGGCGAGTTGCAGATTTTGGAGAACAGCGAGGGCAATCGCACGACACCGTCCATCGTTGCGCTCTCCAAGAGCGGGGAGCGGCTCACGGGATTGCTCGCCAAGCGGCAGTCGGTGACGAATCCAACAAATACCATCTTTTCGGTAAAGCGCCTGATCGGCCGCAAGTTCACCGATCCGGAGGTGCAGCGTGATAAAGCATGGCTTCCGTATGAGATCCGTGCCGGCGCGACGGGTGGCGTGGAAGTGAAGATGGGCGACAAGTGGTATTCACCGGAAGAGATCTCAGCGTTCATTTTGAGCAAGCTGAAGGCCGATGCCGAAGCAAAGCTCGGTGAGAAGATCGATGAGGCGGTGATCACCGTGCCGGCGTACTTTGACGATTCCCAGCGCCAGGCGACGAAGAACGCGGGCGAGATCGCGGGGTTGAAAGTTGATCGCATCATGAACGAGCCGACGGCGGCCGCGTTCGCGTACGGCGTCAACAAAGAGAAGAACCAGAAAATCGTGGTCTACGATTTCGGCGGCGGGACATTCGACGTGTCTGTTTTGGAAATGGGATTCGATCCGGAATCAAAAGAACAGACGGTAGAGGTCCGCGCGACGGGCGGCGACACGCATCTCGGCGGCGACGACTTCGATAAGAAGATCCAGGAGTATCTGGTGGGCGAATATAAGAAGCAGGAAGGCATCGATATTTCAAAGGACCCGCTCGCGGTACAACGCTTAAAGGAGGCTGCCGAGCGCGCCAAGCACGAGCTCTCAACCGCGCTTGAGACCGAGATCAACATCCCATATATCTCGTCCGACGCGAACGGTCCGAAACACTTCCAGATCAAAATGACGCGGGCGAAGCTCGAATCGCTCGTGCAGGAATATATCGATCGCTCCATTCAGCTTACGAAAGAAACGGTGACCTCGCCCGCGCCGAAAGGTGCCGGGTATCAATTGAGTGAGATCAATGAAGTGATCCTCGTGGGCGGTCAGACGCGCATGCCGGCGATGCAGGAAGCGGTGAAGACGCTGTTCGGCAAAGAGCCGCATCAGGGTATCAATCCGGATGAGGTGGTCGCGCTCGGCGCGGGCATTCAGGGAGAGATCCTGGCCGCGAAAGCCGAAGGCCGCAAGACGGAAGGCGAGGTGAAGGATATTCTCTTGCTCGATGTAACGCCGCTTTCGCTCAGCATCGAAACGTATGGTGGCGTGGCGACGCCGATGATCCCGAAGAACACGACCGTGCCGACGGCGAAGTCGCAGGTCTTTTCCACGGCTGCCGACAACCAGACGTCCGTGGAGGTGCACGTCCTCCAGGGCGAGCGCCCGATGGCCGGCGATAATAAGACGCTCGCGAAGTTCATCCTGGACGGCATCCCGCCGTCGCCGCGCGGCATCCCGCAGGTGGAGGTAACGTTCGATATCGACGCGAACGGTATCTTGAACGTTTCGGCAAAAGACAAAGCAAGCGGCAAGGTGCAGTCCGTCAAAGTGGAGGCATCCAGCAACCTTTCCAAAGAAGAAATTGAGAAGTTAAAGAAAGAAGCGGCCGAGCACGCGGTGGAAGACGAGAAAAAGAAAGCGCTTATAGAAACGCGTAACCAGGCTGAGTCGACCATCTACCTTACCGAGAAGGCCATCAAAGACGCTGGGGATAAACTACCGGCAGACATCAAAGCCGGCGTGGATGAAAAACTTGAGGCATTAAAGAAAGTGAAGGATACCGAGGACGAGCCGGCGATCAAGGCCGCGATCGAGGCGCTTTCCACCGAGATACAAAAAATCGGACAGGCAGCGTATAATAATACCAATGGACCTCAAGGCGATAATGGCGGGAACCCCACAGGAGACGCAGAACCTGATCGATCAGTCTAAGATCAGTACCCGATCCCGCCCACCCGGGTTTTGGCGCTCGCTCGTGCTTGATATCGTTGCGGTTCTTTCCGCGGCACTCTTCGGCTATCTCTACTACCGTTATCTCACGCAAGGATTGTCGGTGTGGATATTGCTCGCCGCGGTGATATTTTTCGGAGTGATGTGCGTGATGGAGGTTTTTTTGGCAAAAGGTATCGCGCGGAGCTTCGTCGTCATCTTCTTTGAGACGGCGGCCTCGCTCGGATTCTTTTGGCGGGATGATATGCGGGTCATCGGGATCGTCGCGCTTATCATGCTTACCATGCTGTTGTGGGGTCATTTTGCTTCCCGGTCACGCGTACAGAACGCGGTCGAGATTCCGTTCTTCGGGGCGAGCGGAAACATGCTTGGCAAATTCACGACCGCGATCCTGTTGTTCATGATTCTTGCATATGTTCCCCAGATCAGCAGCAACGCACTCGTCGTCTCGCAGAAGAGCTTCCGGTCGTTCTTCGACTGGACATCGGGTCTCGTGAACGGCTACTATCCTGGGCTGTCGCTCAACGGCACCTTCGGCAATTTCGCCGAGAGCCTCTCTAAAATGGAGCTCGCGAACAACCCGAGCTTCCAGAGTCTTAACACCGCACAGCAGAGCATTGCGATCCAGCAGACGGCCGCGCAATTTACGCAGACGTTCCTGCAGAATGCGGCACAGCCCGTCGCATCATCGTCTCCTACGAGCGATGCCTTCTACAATGTGCTGAACGGCGTGCTGAATGCATGGCAGAGCCAGTCATCGGGATGGTTCGATGTCGGCTGGGTGACGGTGCTGTTCATCGGTCTGCGTACGATCGGCATCCTCTTCGTATGGCTCGCGCAGTTCATCTCATTGGTCTTTTATGAGATCCTTCTTGCGTCGGGATTCATGAAGGTGTCCGAAGAGACGACACAGCGGGAGATCATCGGGTATTAATTCCCGCGCGGAAAGGTATTAAATTTCTATGAAAGATTATTATTCAATTTTAGGCATCCAAAAAACCGCCTCCGAGGAGGAGGTCAAGAAGGCATACCGTACGCTTGCGCACAAACATCATCCCGACAAGGCCGGCGGCAACGAGGCGAAGTTCAAAGAGATCAACGAGGCATATCAGGTGCTTTCGGATAAGAACAAGCGCGCGCAATACGACCGGTTCGGTACGGCGGATCCGATGGGAGGCTTCGGTGGCGGTAACGCCGGCGCGCAATGGGGAGCCGGATTCCCTGGCGGCATGGGCGGCTTCGACCCTTCGCAGTTCGGCGATATGGGCGATTTCGGTGATATCTTTGAGAGCTTCTTCGGCGGCGGCCAGCCACGGCGCAAGACCTACGAGAAGGGTTCCGATCTTGAGATCCAGGAGCAGGTCACGCTGGAGGAAGCGTTCGGTGGCACGGTCAAGACCGTGCGGCTGAGGACGTTCGTTCAATGCGTAAAATGCAGCGGCAAAGGCGCGGAGCCGGGCAGCGGGTTTGAAAAATGTACCACGTGCGATGGCCAAGGTCAGATCCGCGAACAGCGCCGGACATTTTTTGGCAGCTTCTCGCAGGTAAAGACGTGCGTGAAGTGCCACGGCTCGGGCGAGATCCCAAAGAAGCCGTGCAGCGTCTGCAAGGGCGCGGGCCGCGTGGAAGCCAACCGCGATATCAACATCGATATCGTCGCGGGCATCGATGACAATCAGATCATCAAAGTGAAGGAGATGGGCGAGGCCGGCGAGCGTGGCACTGCCGCAGGCGATCTTTACGTGCGCGTGCGCGTGAAGCCGCACGCGGTGTTCGCGAGGCATGGCGCCGACCTCATCGTCACGAAAGAACTCAGGCTCGTGGATCTTCTGCTTGGCAAGGCGATCTCGGTGCCCATCATCTCCGGCGGCACGACGATGGTGGAGATCCCGGCGGGATTCAATCTTAAGGAGCATCTGCGGATCACCGGACAGGGGATGCCGCATATCAATTCGCGCGCCCGCGGCGATCTTCTTGTGAACTTTGTCATTAAAGCGCCGAAGAAACCAAACAGCAAAGAAAGAGACCTTTTGGAAAAACTGGAGAAAGAGCAATAGCGTGACATGTCCACCGCGCATGACATCGTCATCTCGACGGATAAAAAATCGGTAACGCCCGCCGAAGCGGCGGCGCTTTATATAGAGCTCGGGTGGGGAACAAAGAAAGAATATTCGCTTGCGCGCATGAAGCGCTCGCTCGCCAATTGCGACATCGTCGTCTCCGCGCGGAACGGCGCCGGTGAGCTCGTTGGTATCGGCAGGGCGCTCAGCGATTTTGCGATCGACACAAAGATCCTCGACCTCATCATCGCGCCGGAATATCAGCGCCAAGGTCTTGGGCGGGCGATGATGAAGAAGATCGCTGTGAGGGCGAAGGGGACATCCATCTACTTCGAGACCGAACGCAAGAACTTCGCCTTTGCCGCTAAGTGCGGATATGCGAAGCGCGTCGGCCTCACCGTGTTCAGGAAGAAAGGTTGAATTTATCCCGTTTTTTCATTATATTAACGAAGGCGCATGTGCGCCGTTTGCCCCTATAGCTCAGTCTGGTAGAGCAGCTCCCTTTTAAGGAGATGGTCCCAGGTTCAAATCCTGGTGGGGGCACCTCGAATAAAAAGGAAAAATGTAGTATGAAAAAGAAAAAGATCATTACCATTTGCTCAAGCGCTGCGTTTTTTAAGCAGGCGCTTGAGGTTGAGAAACAACTTAAAGCGATAGGCTTCGCTGTAAAACTGCCGTATACGGCGATGAAAATGAAGAAGAGCGGGGATTATCGCGTGAGCACCTATAAGACCTGGTTCGATGATCCGAAACAATATGCACGCAAGACGTGGCTTATTAAAAACCACCTGCGAAAAGTGAAGAACGGCGATGCCGTGCTCGTTCTTAATTATGAAAAAAAAGGGATTCCCGGCTACATCGGCGGGAACACCCTCATCGAAGCCGCTATCGGCTTCGATTATGGAAAGCGCATCTACATTTTGAATCCCATATCGGACGATATTGGTTTCAAAGAAGAGATCTATGGCCTCCAGCCGATATTTCTGAACGGCGATCTTAGCAGGATAACTCTTTGATTCGTAAGAGGTAGACGAGGATTTTACGCCAATCATGGTAGAATAAACTCATTATGGATGAAGTGCCGATGCCAACACAGCCGCCATCACAACCGGTGCAACCCGCGCCCGTTTCACCCGTGGTTGCTTCGCCGGCAATCTGTCCGCGGTGTCATTTCCCGACAAAGCCGGAATACTATTTCTGCCCCAACTGCGGTGCGAAGTTGACGGAGCCGCCACTCGGCGTGACGCTTCTTGACCAATTATTGCTCTATGCTTTCAGCATCATCCTTCCATGGATCGCGTATCTTGCGATCACAAAGTGGCAGGGCATCAAGTATCTTCGCGCGCCGAATGCGCAGGCGAAGCAGATCGGTCTCATCGCACTCGTGCTGTTGGTCATTTCAAGCATCATCATGTTCTGGCTGACGACACTTTGGGTGCAAGGATATATTCAGTCGTCGGTGAGCGATTTGAATGGATTGATGGGATGATGGTACGACGTAATTGGGTGGTCGGCATTGACGAGGTCGGCCGCGGCGCGCTCGCGGGACCGGTGACGGTCGCGGTTGTCGCGCTCGCGCTTGATGCTCGCGGCCGCATCATACACGCGCCATTCCGGTCATTAAAAGATTCTAAAAAATTGAGCGCGCCGCGAAGAGAGTTTTGGGCGAAAGAACTTCGCGGCAACGCTGCCGTGCGATTTGCTGTCGCACGCGTATACCCGCGGGGAATAGAAAGGTTGAATATTTCCGCAGCTGCCAACCGCGCCGCGTGGAGTGCCTTTTCGCGGTTGTTAAAAGATCATAAATTGCCGCCGCGCACGCCGATTTATCTGGACGGTGGCCTTTTTTTGGGTGGTAAGATTAGTCAGCAAAAAGCGGTGGCGGCAGGCAAGATTAGCGCCAAAACCATCGTAAAAGCAGACGAGAAATTCCCCGTAGTCGCTGCGGCGTCCATTATTGCCAAGGTTTCGCGCGATCGGTTTATGGTGCGGCTCGCAAAGCGATATCCGGCGTACCGCTTTGATATTCATAAGGGTTATGGGACGGCGGCGCACATTCGTGCCATCAAAAAGAACGGCCCATGCGAGGCGCATCGGTTGACTTTTCTCGCCAAACAGCCTACTATAGACAAATAAATTAACTTTTCACTAACGACATGGGTGGCGTACCAACTAAGCATCATACCAGAAGCAAAACGGGCAATCGGCGCTCGCACCTTGCCATGAAGAAGGCGAAATTGCTCGTGTGCAAGAATTGCGGAGCCCCGCGCAGAGCGCACCGGACGTGCGCGCAGTGCGGAAAGATGTAAAATAAAAGCATGAGGCAGTCGCTCTTTGCAGAAATCGTTCTTTCCTAGAATATGGCCACACGGCATCTGATCCGAACAGTAGTTCTCCAGTCACTCTATGAGTGGGATTTTTATAACCAAAAAAAGGACATCACCGATATTCTCGAGCGGAATATGGCGGAGTTCGCGCCGGGCGTCGATGAGCCAGAGTTCGGCTGGAAGATATTGCAGGGTGTCGCGGTGCATTTGAAGGACATTGACGCCGTCATCCGCCGCGCCGCGCCGGAATGGCCACTCGAAAAGATCGCGGTAATCGATCGCAACATTTTGCGCATTGGCCTTTACGAGTTGCTCTATGCAGATCCGAACGAAGTGCCGCCCAAGGTTGCCATCAACGAATCAATCGAGCTCGCAAAGAACTACGGCGGTCCGAACGCGGCGCGGTTCATCAATGGGGTATTGGGGACGGTCTATCGGGAGAAGGTACCCGCGGCAAAGTAAGGGGCGCACTATATGACACCACCAGACGAACTAGAAAAAAATATCGGGATCACGTTTTCAAACAAGGATCTTTTGACGGAGGCGCTTACACACCGATCATACCTCAACGAATATCCGCGATGGCCGCTTCCGCATAACGAGCGGCTGGAGTATTTAGGCGATGCCGTACTTGAACTTCTCGTCTCCGAGGAGCTTTTTAAGAAATTTCCCCATGAGCCGGAAGGTCAGCTTACGGTATTTCGTGCCGCGCTCGTAAACTATCAGATTTTGGCAAAGGTGGCCGAGCGCATCGGCATGCAGAAATTTATCTTGATGTCGCGTGGCGAAAAGAAAGATACCGGCAAGGCGCGCGAGGTCATTTTGGCAAATGCGATGGAGGCGCTGATTGGCGCGATCTATCTGGATCGGGGATTCGAGAAGATGCGTCCGTTCGTGCACGAGTTTGTGATGAACAATCTTGATGAGGTATTAAAGAACAAGACGTACAAGGATGCCAAGAGCGAGCTGCAGGAGATCGTCCAGGAAAAGCTGAAACTGACGCCGACATATCGGACGCTGGAAGAGGTGGGTCCCGCACACAAGCGCATTTTTACGATGGGCGTCTATTACGGAGACAAATTGATCGCGAACGGCAGCGGGCCGTCCAAGCAAGAGGCCGAACTCGAGGCGGCGAAGAACGCACTCAAGAAACATAAATAGCGTATTGCACGAATTTTTCTCATGGCAGAATCCCATTTCCTCAAACGGCTCGAATTGAACGGTTTCAAGTCCTTTGCGGGGAAGACCGTGTTGGAATTCCCGGCGGGGATCGTCGCGGTCGTGGGACCGAACGGTTCCGGCAAGTCGAATATCGTGGACGCCGTGCGATGGCTGCTCGGCGAGCGTGATGCGAAGAACCTGCGCGGCGCCAAGGTGGAAGACCTGATCTTCGCCGGCACGCAGAAGCGCGCGCGCGTCGGCATGGCGCAGGCGAGCCTGTATTTCGAGAACAAGAACAAGTTTTTTCCGGTAGATTTCGAAGAGGTGGTGGTGTCGCGCCAAATCTCCCGTGACGGCGCGAGCAAGTATTATTTGAACAAGTCCGAGATACTGCTTCGCGACCTCATCGATTTTTTGGCGAAGGCCCGGCTGGGGAGCAAGGGGATGATCGTCATCGGACAAGGTGATAGCGATCTTTTCATCCGCTCCACGCCGACCGAACGCCGTGAGATGATCGAAGAAATGTTGGGGTTACGCGAATATCAGATCAAAAAAGCCGATGCCGAACGGAGATTAAAGAATAGCAGAATAAATCTGGACAAAGTGACCGCGCTCGTCGAAGAGATCGAGCCGCATTTGCGTTCGCTCAAACGCCAGACGAGCCGGTGGGAACGCCGTGGGGCATTGGAAGAGGAACTGCGCTCGCTTGAGAACGCGTTCTTCGGTTCGCAGCTGCACGAGCTTCGCTCGAAGAGCGCTCATGTAGAGGAACGCATCACGGGACACGCTAAGCAGTACGATATTTTTGAAAAAGAAAAGAAGGCGGCGGAGACGCGCCAAGCAGCGATTGAAGAGAGCCAGCCGGAGGAGCGCAAACGTCTCGCAAAGATAAAAGATGAGGTGACGGCGCTGATGGATGCGCGCAGTAAGGTCCAGAAGGATGTGGGCCGCATTGAGGCGCAGATCGAGATGGCAAAAAACGCGAAAGCGAGCTCCGCCCGTGGCGGCAACGATCGCACGACAGAGCACTTCATCGATGTGTTGGAAAAGATCAAAGCAGAACTCGAGTCCGTGTTGAACGAGGAGCCGCTTGCGATGGCTGCCGCGATCGAGACGGTGGTTGAGGAGATCACGTTCGCGCTCGAGGAGCGTAATGAGCCACATCCCGCAAAAGAGAGCGCATCTGCGCCGGTGCCGGAAGCGTTACGGCGTGATTTTGAAGAAGCCGCTCGTGATCTCGCGGATCTCGAGAAAAGCATTGCGTCTTTGCGTACACAGGAAAAGGAGCTCGAAACCAGCCAGGAAGATTTTTATAAAACATTCAAGGGAGCGGTCGCGGATGTTCAGCTCGCGCAAGGTAAGCTTGATGCGTGGGAAAAGATCAATCGTGAACTGTTGCTCGAGAAGGAACGCATCGATCTGCGCCGCGATGAGGTTCTGCGCCAAGTGGATCAGGCCGGTCGCCGCGCGGAAGAGTTCCGCGAAGGAGCTTCGCTCGAAGACGCCGTCACGGCCACTGCCTCAAGCGGTTTTTCCGGAAACTTTGCGGACATGGAGCACCGGATCTTCCGCCTGCGTGGCGACCTCGCAAGCATCGGCGAGGTGGATCACGCGCTCATGAAGGAAGCCGAGGACACCGCCACACGCCACGCGTTTTTAATAAAAGAATCGGAAGATCTCAATAGGGCGGTCGCGGATCTGACCGCGCTCATGCACGAGCTGAATGAGAAGATCAAAACCGAGTTCGATAAATCACTTTCAAAGATCAACGATGAGTTTGCCAAGTTTTTTGCGCTTATGTTCGACGGGGGATCGGCGAAGCTGAAGGTATTGAAGCCGAAGTCGGAGCGTGCTGCGGAAGATGATGAGGATGCGGATGGCGAAGCCAGTGGCGCGGCGCAGGAAGAAGGCGAGCCGACGGAAGAAGAGCTGTATCAGGAAAAGAACGGCGGTGTGGACATTGAGATCAAGCTACCGCGCAAGAAGACGACGTCGCTCGATATGCTTTCCGGCGGTGAGCGATCGCTTGTCGGTATCGCCGCGCTCTTCGCGATGGTGTCCGTCAGTCCGCCGCCGTTCCTCGTGCTCGACGAGATCGACGCTCCGCTCGACGAGCGCAACGCCCGCCGCTTCGGCACCATGCTCAAGGATTTTTCTAAGCGCACGCAGTTCATCGTCGTCACGCATAATCGCGCCACGATGGAGGCCGCCGACATCCTCTACGGCGTTACGCTCGCCGAGGATGGGAGCTCAAAGGTGGTGTCGCTGAAGTTGGAGCCGGAAGGGGAGGTAATTTCCTAACGATGGGTGACCAAAATTCAAAAGAAAAAATATTCCAAATCCATCGACTCGGATTCTTTGCAAGAGTTTTAGATATTCTCATGGTGCCGTTGATGTATGTGGTTTCCGGAACATTTCTAGAAAAGCCCCAACAGACCCATCGATGGAATGTTCAAAATATCAATAATGAAGAAATAAAGCATCTTCAAGCGGACGGAATGATCCGATGTGCGGGAGTGGATGCAATCCTTCGCCGCCATTGGTGGGATCTCCGATTTCATATCCCAATTTTTGGCGGATGGCGTAATTATGTGGTTTTATATCCCAAGGAGTATTGGGGTTCATGGCATGTTGGATGGTTGCTCCGGCCTCGCCATGGCGTTTCGCAAGTTTCCGTCGTGGGCCCCGTCAGAATGTTGCTCGGATCGGAAGAAATCTCATTTTTTGGAATTACCGATGATGGATTTCAAATTCCCCTCGAGTTAATTGGGAAAGGGAAAATAGCCGGCGGAGGGCCATATACAAATATTCCGCTCTTATAAATCGTGTGGACCACATCGACGCACTATAGCGCCTCGCGTGTATGTTGCGCTTTTGATCCCGCCAGGATAGACGGGCGGAGTTGTCGTTCTGGACAACAAGCTAATAGCTCGTATTCTTATAGTAATGGGACAACTATCAAACCCGGCATGAAGAGCGACCCTGTAGGTGAAGATAGAAAAGCAGCCACCCATGTCCATCAAGTTTTCAGTTTCGCAGAAGAAGATATAGGGGGGAGCATTGGGAACTGGTTTCGACGGAACACATACTACGTCGTCTTCTGTGTTATTGCGGCGATCGTTTTTGAGGGAATTTTACTATCGCATGGTGTGGGTAGAGAAAGTTTTGTATATGTTTTAGCGCTACTCTTTTGGCTTTCTATTATAGGCTACAGCTCTTTTGACCACGATCCTATCCCGAGTGTATTCCTCAGGCGGTTCGCAAAAGAGAATGGATTTTCGTATTTGCCGGGGGGCGATCTCAAGGAGCGAGTGGGTGCTCTCTTCAAGGTAGGAAGTGTTCGGTCAATCACGAATGTCGTACAAGGGGAATACGACGGTGTCCCAATTTCTATTTTCAATTATTCTTATGTCACTGGCCCGACTAAATTGCAGAAAGAGCATAATTTTACTGTCTTTGATTTTCAACTATCCAGCGGGATACCAGACATTCTCCTTGAAAGTGTAGAAAACGGTTTCGGATTCTCTCTTAGAGAATTGACGCAAAAGAAGCTTTCTCAAGTGAAGCTAGAGGGGAATTTTGCCAAATATTTTTCACTAGGGATAGAACAAGGATATGAAATCGAAGCGCTGCAAGTGTTCGCCCCGGATATCATGGCGGCGCTTATTGATAAAGGAGGAGCGCTTAGTATCGAGATTACGAATGAACATCTTTTAGTCTATGCGGCGAAGATCGCTTATTCCAAGCGAGGATTCTTGGGTATCTTTGGGATCGTGGGCTACTTCACAAAGAAGATAATTCCGATTCTTTCAAGGGCGAGCGCGGGTGATTTAATCGTGCCACCAACAAAAGAAAAGAAGTAATAAATCAGGTCCGATTCTCCTTGGGTGGTCGGTCGAAAGGTAGGAGATGTTGTCCCGAGAGACAACAATGCCTGAAACAAAAAACACCGATTTTATCGGTGTTTTTTGTTAGATCAATTCTTAAGCGCGCTCACCTTCGGTGTGGACCACATCGGCCGACTTGTCGGACCGTGGAACATGGAAAATATCTCAAACAACCCGGACGAAAAACTTCGGGAACATCTTAAAGCGCTCTATCCGCATCTCGGAGAGGAAGAGCTTGAAGAAGCCCTTCGGAATCTCAAGCAGTACCTCATCCTTGCCGGAGAGATAGCTAAAGAGAATCTCAGGAAGGAGAAGGGGGATAGATCAGAATAGCGCCTCGCGCATATCTTACGCTTTTGATCCCGCCAGGATAGACGGGCGGAGTTGTCGTGCGCGACAACTGTCGTCGCAGAAAAAGTATCGATTTGTTATAGTTATGGCATGAAAACAAAAGCTGCGGGGGTGCTTATCCCGATAGCTATTATGGTTGTAGGTGTTTGGGGTCTTTCTTATCTAGGTCAACCACTTCGAAGTTATATAGATATAGCCCTTATAATTCTAAGCGTTGGGTCGTGTTTATATTTATATTTCAAATGGAGGCTAGAGTATTATCCGTGGGCACGACAGATGCTCCTGCTCGGCTTTTTTATAGCCGTATTTTATCTTTGGACAGATTTATTTCATTACATTCCACTCCATGGAATCTACAGTCAGATAGTCCACATAACTTCAATTGTATTTGGAATTACTTTGTTAGCATGCCTGTTTGCTTTTGACTTTTGGAAACCAAGACATAAAAGGGCTTGGGCCGAATTCAGCATCGGCGAACTCATTTGGTGGTATATATCAGCGGGGAAGGACATGGAATCAGGTTATCTTTCCGATGAGGATGAAACCAAGAAGATTGAACAAGCAAGCGGAGCGGGTTGGGGTGTTTATTTGGAATTAAAGAGGAGAGGCCAGGATCGAAGATTAATAGATCTTTTGAGGTATAAAAATAATGGAGTTAAGTTTCTAGCCGCTCGTCATCTATTGTGGACGGCGGAGCAAGATTCTTTAAACGTTTTAGATGAATTGGGTAAGTTACAGAATGACCTCGGTCGAGACGCACGCGGATGTGCGAAGGCTTGGCGCGCAAAAGAGATACTGCCCGATCAAGATATTCCTAATCAATCTACTGAGCGTTCTCTTTGGAAAAAGTTATTAGACACAGGCGCAATCATGGGCGTTTGTATTACTATTTGTCTCGCAATCCTTTCGGTGTATCTAGGTCTAAACTATAAACCGCCGGCGTATTCGAATCAGGTTGCCGATCCAGTTGAACTGTCCAATCTTGTTATGAGTAAAATCCAGCAGCATGGGCCTAATGCTCTTGGCTTATTTTATGCATCATCCACTACAACATATTGGGGCACGCAGAATGGATATCTAGTACCTCTGGGCGGTTGGTATCAGGTTTATTCTCCATACTTTCATACTCTGACTGATGCAACTACTAGTAAGGCGGTTGCGAATCTTGAGCAATATACCGAAAAGCTATTAGCCAACTATGGTTTCAATCCCGATCCTTATAACACTTCAACCTCTACCGATAATGGACCGTTCTATCGATTGCGAACTGGCTATGTGAGTTCCGATGGTGCGTTGCATTGCGTCATGCAATTACCACAGCGCTGGCGGGGCCTTTCGCAGTGGTATTTCCAGTGCGCTCTCACAACCGATATTGAGGCCATGCTGCAAAAGGATATGCCTTATTTTAATGCTCTTGGTAATCCAAGGGGGACGGCCGTCTTCCCGGTGCCATTAGGAAACTTTGCAAAGGTTGATGTGGGAAATGAGAGTGAATTATTTTATAGTGCGATTCTCGTCAAAACAGGGGACGAGTGGAATGCTATTTATACAGTGTCAGGATCGCCACCATGCGCTCTTATGGAAGCATATGCCGTTCCTCAGGCTGTCTATGGTTCTTGTCTAGGTGGGAACACTATCTAGCCTAGAGATATAGTCCGGCCTCGATTGGGTGGAGTTGTTGTTCTGGATAATGTCGCTTTATTTCATATCGAGCGATTTGTTCGCAATCCATACCGCTATAAGCGGCAGCGCGATTAATGGCAGGATATACGAGAAGATCCAAATACCTTCGGGAGGGAAGATGACAATCAATTCTTGCTCAACAGCTAGAATAACAAGAAATGTGGTTAGAACAATTATGACCTTCGAATAAATCCCGGTTGATTTATTTAGATTATCGATAGATTCCCTTAATCGATCCATGCTACGCCTTGTGAGCTCGCCCATAGCGATCTGCCCATATTCTGGCAGAGCAACGTTCGCATTATCTAAGAGCTCTTTTTCTGTAAGTTCATCAATTGGTTTGCCAAAATGATTCATTATAGTTTTGGTTCGTGTTCCCATACGTTAATTTTTTGTCGGCTTCTAAAGCGGCTAGCTTTAACAAACGATTTCAATTGTGGGAAATTATGCAAAAGGTGATCATGCATTTCGAGTTTTGCCCGCGGAACCGAGACACCTTTTTCTTTAAGATAGCTAACACGGATGATGCCGTTTAATATGTCTACAAGCTGCAATTCGTCGAATATCCTCGTGTCTGCAAACACCATTGATGATTTCTGTAGGCGTTGGGTTGGTGTGTCGTATTTTTTCTTTAGTGTTCGATTTAGACTTTCCTTGAATTGAGCCATTTGAATTAGGGTCATAGAATTTCTATCAAATATAATGCGAGCCCGCGACAATTTTTGGAATAGTTGATTTTCGGCGGGCATCCATGGATATGTAAAGAGTGTCCCGGCAAGACGGGCTTTACTACTCCAATCGGAAAGCTTGCTCCACTTTGCTGGGTCCGCGACTATGGATCGATATGACGCTTCAGATTCTATAAACGCATCCAGAAAACCCTTAATAACCTTACTTTCGTTATCAGTAAAATTGGATTTTCGCGAAAAATGTATTGCATGAACAAAGCGATGTTTGAATCGGACAGCCCCGAGTTTTGCTGCCAAATCTGAGGTAACTGGTTGCAGTATTGCTCCCCACATAAAGCACTTCCCCGGTTTCGGTACCTCGGTTTCGTCTACAAATATCTTGCACAAATGAAATTGATTTCTAGATACTTCCATGATTTCTTGATTTCATTATGACGTAATTCCCTAGCTCGTCTAGCAATCGGACTGGACAAACTGTTTATTACTTCTAGGGGAGGCACGTCCCTCTCCCAGCCAGCGGGGACGGATCCTTTTCCCCGCAATTTAACCTTAGGAAAAGGTATTTTGAAACGCAAGAAATCGTGTATATTTGTCTTCTGCGTTGTCCAAAACGGCAACATCTCCTACCTACCAATTTCTGATCCCAGTAGTACCCTGGACAATGCAGGTGTATAAGCCCATTTTCGATGGGCTGTGTTGAAATGCGCGTCCGACAGATTTAGTGGACCCAGGGAGAATCGGACTCCCGCCTCAGCAATGCGAATGCCGCGTAATACCACTTTACTATGGGCCCAATGCTCACTGATTATAAAGAAATTGGTAATAATTTCAAGCGGGAGCCGTTATATATGGTATACATAAAGATATGATCAAAACGATTGTTTTCGATATCGGTGGCGTGCTTATGACCTCGGAACGGTCGTTCGACGGCGTATATGAGGAATTTGCGAACGTTATCGGCGCACCGCCGGAAAAAGTGGTAAAGCTCCACAACGACTATCTGGATCGGATGCTGTATGGAAAGGTCTCTGCTGCGCAATTCTTCGCGCTCATAAAGGAAAAGTTTCACGTGAAGGGTGATCTTAAGAAGATATGGATCAATGTTGCGATGAAGCACATCACGCTGAACGAAGAACTATTGGGGATCATCGATCGATTACGGGAGGGCCATTCCGTCGCCTTGCTCTCCAATGTAAGCCAGATACGAAGCTTTATCGACGAGCGGCTCAATATCTATTCGCATTTCGATAAGCGATTTCTTTCTTACAAACTTAAAATGCAAAAGCCATCAAAAGCCATTTTTAACCTCACATTAAAGAAATTAAAAGTAAAGCCGGAAGAGGCATTGTTCGTCGACGATAAAGAGGCCAACTTGAAAGTGGCCCGGGAGCTTGGCATCCAATGTATCCAATTCAACAACAATGCACAGCTCATGACCGAACTCGCCCCATTCGGTTTGCTATAATGAAAGTAACGAATAAAAGGTCGAGTTGAAAGACTTTATAAAGATTTAATAAATACTATGGTTGTACAAAGTTGGACGGATGTAGTGGTCGGTTCGCTTCAGAACCTTTGGTGGGGGGTTGTCAATTACTTTCCGAATATCATCGGCGCGTTTATCGTGCTTGTTATCGGATTGATCGTGGCGGCCGGATTGGGTGCGCTTGTGGAGAAGATCCTCGAAGGGATCCGCTTGGACGTGTTGCTTGAGAAGATCGGATTGAAGCCGATTTTCGAACGCGCAGGGCTCAAGTTGCGTGCGGCGTACTTCTTTGGCAAGATCGTGTACTGGTTCGTGATCATCGCGTTCCTGCTCGCGGTCGCGGATAGCCTGCAGCTCTACGCGCTGTCGGAATTCCTGACGGCGGTGCTGAACTATCTGCCGAACGTCATCGCGGCAGTGCTGATCATGCTTGCGGCGTTCGTGCTCGCGCATCTCCTGCGTCGGCTTGTCACGGCATCCGTGATGAGCGCGAAGCTGCACTCGGGGCCGTTCCTCGGCATCGTCACCTATTGGGCGATCGCCGTGTTCGGATTCCTGACCGCGCTCGCGCAGTTGAACATTGCGACGCAGATCATCCAGACGATCGTCACCGGATTCATCGCGATGCTCTCGCTCGCCGGCGGCCTGGCCTTTGGCCTTGGCGGCAAGGACTATGCAAATCATCTCTTGAATAAGTTGAAGGACCGGACGGAAGCTCACTAAGCGACCAAACAAAAACCCCTCTTCTTTTTTGGCCTAGATACAAGAACAACGGCCAAAAAAGAAGAGGGGTTTTGTTTTGAAAACCTTGAAAGGGGAGCGCCGAAGTGCTAAGGTTTTCGCAGGAACATATCGGGAGGTGCCATATGGCATCGGAGTCCGCAGTGGAAGAGATCGAAGATCGCATCGCTCATGTGGCTGCAAATCAAAAGCTATTTGCCGCCTCTGGCCTCTCGCTCATTGAAACCCTTCAGGTCAAACATGTTGTCATGGAGTGGCTTTTCTCTCAGCCATTTCGGGTCAGGGATCAAACCTTGGGGGTGAGGGAGGCCAACGAGGCGAACATCGTGCTTCTGAACGGCCTTTGGGACCTGTGCGCAAAGCACGGCATCGTCCTCGATACCGCACAGAAAGTCCTACTCTATCAAGACTACCTGAATGACTGATCGTGTCTGGGATTAAACATACGCCGTCGCGTAGCCTCACCGCTGCGCGACTTTTTGTTATACTGAACGCATGTGGATGATCTATGCATTGTTATCGGCAGTGAGCGCCGCAGGCGTGGCAATTCTCGGAAAACTGGGACTGCAAGGCGTGGATTCCACGCTTGCGACAACGCTCCGAGCCATTGTTATGGCGGTACTGCTCATTATCGCAAGCTTGGCATTGGGAAAGCTGAATGGCATATCGGTATCGGGGCTCGGATCGCGCGATTGGATGTTCATCGTCCTCGCGGGTGTCGCCGGCGCGGCCTCATGGTTTTTCTATTTCCTTGCGCTCAAGATCGGCCAGGTGAATGGCGTTGTTGTGATCGACCGATTGAGCGTCGTTTTTGTGGTTATCTTGTCTGCGATATTCCTCGGCCAGGCGCTTACATGGAAGACCGCGCTCGGTGTCGTACTGATGGTAGGCGGGGCGTTGCTCGTGGCCTTTGCGTAGAGGTGTGCCTCTCATCCTTGACCTTTGGCGGTCATTTAGTATAATGGACTGCATGTTGGCCATTAAATTACAGCGCGTAGGAAAAAAGCACCAGCCGAGCTATCGGGTGGTTGTTGCCGAAAAACGCTCAAAGATGGCGGCTCCGCCGGTAGAGGATTTGGGTTCGTATAACCCGTTCACCAAGGCGACGACCGTCAAGAAAGAGCGTGTTTTGCATTGGGTAAAGATGGGCGCCCAGCCGACCATCACCGCGAACAATCTTTTAGTGAAAGAGGGTGTTATCACCGGTAAAGCGATTGCGGTCAAGATGCCGAAGGCGGTTGCGAAGGTGGCCGTCGCAGAAGAGAAGGCTGCCGCGCCGGCAGAGGAATCAGCCGTTGTAGAGAAGGCATCCGTAAGCGAAGCAGCTCCTGAAGCAGAAGCCGCTGCATAGCGGTTGTTCTCACTCGCGCAGCCCCTTATTTTCCCATAACCCCGAAATCGATTGTAACGAAAAGGTCGGCGATTCGAATTATCGAATGAAAGAACACACAGAACTTCAATGACGAATGCATCTTCAGCAGATCAGGAGTTTCTCGAGTATTTGGTGAAATCGCTCGTGGATCATCCGGATGATGTGAAGGTTGACCGCAAGGTCGACGAGATGGGCGTATTGCTCTCGCTTCACGTGAATGCCCAGGATATGGGTCAGGTCGTCGGCCGTCAGGGCGCCACCGCGAAAGCCATCCGTTCGCTTTTGAGGATCGTCGGCGTAAAGAACAACGCCCGCGTGAACCTCAAGATCGAAGAGCCGGAAGGGGGCACCCGCGCCCCGCGCGCCGAACACCCTCCGGTGCAAGAAGAGCATACCGAAAACTAAAATAAAAAGAACCCCGCAAGGGGTTCTTTTTATTATCTTTTGATCGGGCTACTGGGGGAATGCGATCGTTTCTCCCGACGGCAGCGCGATACTGTCCAAGATATTTTGGATTTTACCCTGCAGGCCTGTCTGATCAGTCGCCGTGAATTGCTGGATAGTGCCTGACGGATAGTTTGCGAATTGGCTTTGCCCGATACGCGTCTCAAATTCGTAGCACGCCCCATTGTATTCCAAGCGGTAGAGCGTTCCCGTGGAATAATGTCCCGCGCCGGCATCGCCGAGCGGCGTGAATTCGCTCACCGAATAGTCACCGACCGTAGTGCTTGTCGGGGTAAAGTTGCTGAACCCCGTCGGTGGGGCCGTCAGGCACGCGGTTTGCGTCGTCAGGTCGGTGCGATGCTGAATCCGGATCCCGGCGCTGTCAAAATTGGTACCTTGATATGCGGCTCCAATGTAGTAAAGGCAATAATTAAAATTCGCGTCACAGGGAGGGATATATGAACGGGTCAGTACCTGCGTTTGGTTCGTCGCAAGGCCGAAATCGGAGGGGACGGTGAACGTGACTGTTCCATCCGAAGCACTTTGCGTACCGGAGGCTGTTCCTGTCGGCGGAGTGAGCACGAGCGTCGGTACCGTACCCGATGTGGTGTTGCTTGAGTTCGCAGGATTGATCGTTCCGCTCTGACCCCCGGAATTTACCAACCAGAAGAACCCCGCCGCGAGGACGGCAATCAAAATAATAAAAACAATGGCAACCCCAACCTTACTCATTCCTCTTATTATACATTGCAGACTGGAGGACATATCATATGCCGAACGGTCATCTGCCTTGGCTGTTGACATATTTCGCCGTTCGGCTATACTTGAACCAATTCCAAAGACCATGGGTTTTGCCGCAAAAGGCATATAAGATCCCATGAGAGGAGTGAAAGGGCGAATACGTCCGATCATTGCTCGCGGCCTTGGAATGGCCGTTTTCGTTTATTCAGGGAACGCAGCAAACCAATTAACCAGAAAAATCAGCCATGAAAACACGGGCACAAAAAGAAACAGAGTTGGCGAATGCGCGCGCGCTTTTTGAAAAGAGCGAAGCGTTGATCTTTGCCGACTTCACAAAGATCACCGCGGAGAACCTCCGCAAGTTGCGTATCGAACTTAAAAAATCCGGCGCGAACTTCCTTGTCATCAAGAAGCGCATCCTCGGCATCCTTTTAAAGGAAAAAGGCATCGATGTCGACCTGAAGCAGTTCAAGACATCCGTTGGCACGATTTTCTCGGAAGTGGATACCGAACACATCGCCGGCCCGGCGTTCAAGTTCTTCTCGGGCATGGAGGTTCCCGAAGGCGAGGCGAAGGATGTTTGGGTGAAGAAGATCCTCGCGGGCTATAACATTGTCGCCAAGACGCCGATGAACGCCGAGGAGATCGTTTACATCGGCAAACTCCCGCCGCGCGAGGTTGTCCTGGCACAGTTGCTTGGCATGCTCGCCGCTCCGATTCGTTCGTTCTTGTACATCTTGGATGAGAAATCAAAGATGGGCGGTGGTGGGGCAGCTGCCACGCCGGTCGCCGAGTCTCCCGAGCCCGCTGCACCGGCAGCGCCTGAAGTTGTCGCGGAACCCGCGGCAGAAACCCCTTCCACCGATACCGAATTACCTGAACAAAAGGTCGAGCTAACGCAAGCACAATAAAACAATGGCAAATCACGAAGATTTAATTTCAAAAATAGAGTCTCTCACGGTAGTTGAGCTCGCGGAGCTCGTGAAGAAGCTTGAAGAGAAGTTCGGCATCTCGGCTGCGGCCCCGGTGGCGGCAGGCGG
>Ga0265340_10000296_pt1 | contig 26080 bp, 21 predicted proteins | sample 4CB225metaG_FD_202082 | JGI IMG/M metagenome (GOLD analysis project Ga0265340, IMG submission 202082) | Rhizosphere microbial communities from Carex aquatilis grown in University of Washington, Seatle, WA, United States - 4-CB2-25 metaG | ecosystem: Host-associated > Plants > Roots >...
CAGATCGCCGCCATCAACAGCCAGCTTGTCCTGTCGAAGACCGACCTCGCGGAAAAACAGGCGAACTACGACCAGCTGTCGTCCCTGGCGCGCGCCGGACGCGCGTCCGATGCCGCTCCGGTCGTCGCCTCGCCGGTGATCGGAGCGTTGCGCGGGCAAGAGGCGACGCTTTCGAACGAGATTGCGAATCTCTCCACCAAATATGGACCGCGCCATCCCAAGATGCTCGACCTCGAAGCGCAGAAGGAAAGTCTGCAAACCAAGATCGGCGAAGAGGTGGAGCGCATCGTCGCCTCGGTGAAGAACGACGTCGAAGCCGCCCGGGCGCATGTGACGTCTCTCGAACAGAGCCTGCAACAGGTCGAGAGCCAGGGCGCCACCCAGAACCAGGCCGGAGTCGAGTTGAGCGCGCTGCAGTCGACGGCAACCTCCGCACGCGCGATGTACGAGGCGTTTCTCGGCCGCCTCAACCAGACCCAGGGCCAACAGGGCATCGAGACCCCCGACGCGCGCGTCATTTCCAAGGCCGAAAAGCCGCAATCACCGAGCTTTCCGAAGAAGTTCCTGTTGATCGGAATCTCGATCCCGGCCGGCCTGATCCTCGGCTTGCTGCTCGCCTTCGCGGTGGAGCGGCTGGACTCCGGTTTTAAGACGGCGGTGCAGGTCGAGCGCGTGCTGGGCCTTCCGGTGCTTTCGACCATTCCCGATGTCACCAGTTCCCGCAAGAAGCCGATCAAGATTGCCGACCTTATCGTCGACAAACCGATGTCCGCCTTCACCGAGGCGGTGCGCGGACTGCAGCTCGGCCTGACGCTGACCAGCGCGGAGAAGCGCCCGAAGATCGTTCTGATAACCTCGTCGGCGCCGGCCGAAGGCAAGACCACGCTGGCGATCTGTCTGGCCCGCATGGCGGCGCGCGGCGGGATTAGGACCATCCTGATCGACGGCGATCTGCGCCGCCCCAACATCGCCAAGACATTCGGCAAGAATACACTCGGCCGCTATGGCCTGATCGAGGCGCTGACCGGCGAGGTGCCGCTCGACCAATGCCTCAGCAAGGACCTGCGCACGCCCCTGGTGGTGCTGCCGTGCATCAAGCCGGTCGGAAACCCGGCCGAGGTGCTGTCATCGCCGGAGATGAAGAAGCTGGTCGATAATTTGGAGCGGGTGTTCGACCTAGTGATCATCGACTCGGCGCCGGTACTGCTGGTCAACGACACGAAGATCCTCAGCCGCCTGGCCGATGCGGTCTTGTTCGTGGTGCGCTGGGAAAAGACCCCGCGCGAAGCCGCCGCCAACGCCCTGCGCGCGCTGGGCGACGTCCGCGCCCCGGTGGCCGGCGTAGCGCTGGCGCGCACCGACAACAAGCGCTTCCGCTATTACAGCTACGGCTATCAGAACTACGACAGTTACAGTAAGTATTACAGCGACTGAACGCACGGCCGCGCCGCGATGGAATTCGTCCATGAATAGGCTGCCTCAGTTGGCCGCAAGCGCTCTGCTCATGCTGCCCGCCTTGGCGCTCGGCACTTTGGCCTGGGCGCATTTCTCCGACGGCGTAGCGGTGGACGCCGCCATTCCCGTTCCCGTCTTCATGATCCAAGAAATCGCGATGCCGAAAGTGGCCTATGAAGATGCGGCCATAGCGCTCCATCGCGCCGATCCACGCGACGGCGAAGCGGCCCTCGAACGCGCCGAAGCGGCTTTGCACGGCGGCGCCGTGCCGGCCAAAGAGGTTCCGCTGTTGATCCACGGACTGATGCAGGAGCCGGCGGGCGGGCGCGGCTGGACGCTTCTGGCCGAGGCCGAGGAGCCCCAGGACAAAAAGAGCGCCGCGCGGGCTTTGTCCCAGGCCCTGGTCCTCGCGCCGCGGGATTACTGGCTGATCGGCGCCAGGGCGCAGGACGCGGCGCGGCTGTGGGGGGAGCTCGACCACGACGCGCAGGGCCTGGCGCTCGAACAAACCAGGATGCTGTGGGAAGAGCCGGACCTGCGCGATCAGCTGCGCCGTCTTCTCACGACGCCCAAAGGCGTGGCCCTCGTGGCGAAAGCGTTCGCCGGCCACCCCGACGATCTGCGCACCATGAACCGCTGGTTGGCATTGACTGCGCCGGCCTCGCGATGAACGAACGGTCTTTGCCATGACATCGATGGTCGGCGAATTCTCTGCGCCCCAAACTCGGTTCCACGCGATGGCCAGGACAACGACGGTCTGGCTTTTCATAGCCGTGCTGGCCTGGTCGCCGTTTCCGCTCGGCGGCGCGATCAGCTGGGGCGCGGGCCTGCAGGAGATTCTTGTCGCGCTGTGCTGGATTTCCTGGGTTGCGTACAGCGCCACCAGGCGCGGCGGAGCAGACCGGTCGGGATTCCGCGCCGTCATCGTTCCGCTGGCACTCGCGGTCTCGGTTCTCATATGGGCCTGCGTGCAGATGCTGCCCGGCGTGCCGTCGTCCTGGATTCACCCAGCATGGACCATGGTGTCTGATGCGATCGGCCGGCCGGTGCGCGGCGCGATCTCCCTCAACCCGTGGCGCACCGAAGCGGAGATTTTGAAGCTCGCGAGCTATGTGATGGCGTGTTGGCTGGCTTTTCGCCTCGCCCGCCATCATGAAACGGCCGCGGCGCTGCTCAATGCGGTCATCGCGATTACCGCCGCTTATGCGCTGTACGCTTTCGTGCTGAGGCTGACCGGCTTCAGCCAAACCGAACTCTTCTACATCACGCCGTTGACGAGCAACTTCGTCCTCGGGCCATTCGTGCTGCACAACAGCTTCGCCACTTATTCGGGACTGGGCGCCTTGGCGGCGGTGGTGAAGTTGTTTTCGATGGGAAGCCAATCCATCGCGGCGGGCCGCGGCGGACGCCAGCTCTTGCTGACCATTCTGCAATTCTGCTTCGGGCGGGGAGCCTTTGTGCTGGTCGCTATGCTGTTGACGTTCGCCGGTGTCGTCGCATCGGCCTCGCGCGCCGGATTTGCCGCCACCATGTGCGGGATCGCGGCGCTGGCGCTCGCCTCCTTGCTGGTGAACCAACGCGGCTCCGCGCGGTTGTGGGCAGGCGCCGGCGCGCTGGTCGCGGTGCTCCCGCTGCTCTTCCTGATCGTTTTCAGCGGCGACACGCTGGCGGACCGTATCGGCCAATTGTTGGATTCGGGCGTGACCGACAGCATCCGCACGACGTTGTGGGCGGCAGCCAACCGCATGATCGCGGACGCACCGTTGCTCGGCCTCGGACTCGGAACATTTCAAGACGCCTATCCGCTCTATGCCACGCAGGTGCTGCCCTATGTGATGGACAAGGCGCATTGCGATTATCTGGAATTCGCCGCCGGGCTCGGTCTGCCGGCGGCGATCGCGTGGTGGAGCGCGATGGCGTGGATGGTCGTCCTTTGCCTTCGCGGCGTGCGGGTCCGCCATCGCCATCGGCTCTATCCGGTCCTCGCGCTGGGGGCGACCGCGCTGGTCGGCGTCCATTCCAGCGTCGATTTCAGTCTGCAGATGCCCGCTGTCGCGTTGCTTTATGCGACGATCCTGGGGCTTGGGACGGCACAGGCCCTCCCGTCTCACCATAGATCGTAATGCGCAATCTAAGGTTCGCAAACTCATCTGTAATCATACAATGAACGCTTCGGGCAATGCTTCGTTAGACGTGTACGTAAACTACGATATTATATATTACATTCGTGTGGTTATTCTGTATCTGTCCTATGATTTTGGTATTACTTACTATTCACTCAACTTCCGGCGCGAATTCCGCCGGAATACATTCGCCAGCCGCCGTCCCGGTTGAAATGCCAAGGTGCGCCGGGCAAACTGCCTTTCTCGGGGAGAGGTCTGGAAGTAGTGGGGTATGGAACCGTTGTCTCTGGGCGACGCGGGGCCGCGATTCGGCAAGCTGATTTCCGCAGTGCTGACTGTTGCCGGCTGCGAGACGTGGTTGCGCGCGCCCGGCCATTGCCCCCCGCGGGTGAAGGGACTTCACCCGGACGGCGGTAGCGTGAAGGCATGCGGCGCTCGACGCCGGATGGGGGAAGAATGAGCACTGTTGAGCGGGGAGAACTGTTCGGCGTCCCCATCGATCTGCTGACGATGTCGCAGACCGTGGAGATTATTCGCGAGGCCGTGGTGGCCCGCCGCTCGCTGCAGCATGTCGCGCTCAACGTCGCCAAGCTCGTCATGCTCCAGAAGGACAGTGTTTTGCGCGACGATGTGCTGGGATGCGACATCATCGGGGTCGACGGCGCCGGCATATTGATCGCCGCCAGACTGTTCGGCGTCCGGGTGCCCGAATGCGTGACGGGAATCGATTTGATGATGGAACTTCTCGCCATGTGCGCGCGCCAGGGGTTTCGTCCGTATTTCCTCGGAGGAACGCAGGCCGTGGTGAGCGCCGCGGCAGAGCAGGCACAGCGCCGCTGGCCGGCGCTGCGTTTTGCCGGCATTCGCAACGGCTACTTCAAGCCGGAGGAGGAAGCCGATATCGCTCGCGAGATCAAAAACTCCGGGGCGGATTGCCTCTTCGTCGGCATCTCCAGCCCGATCAAGGAACGGTTCTGCCGTTTTCATCGCGACAGTATGAAAGTGCCTTTCATCATGGGCGTCGGCGGTTCGTTCGACGTCCTGGCGGGCAAGACGCACAGAGCGCCGCGCTTGATGCGCCGGGCGGGCATGGAATGGCTGTTCCGTCTAGTGCAAGAACCGTCGCGCATGTGGCGGCGCTATCTGACGACCAACAGCGCCTTCGGCTGGATGATCCTGCGCGCGTTCATGAAGGGATACAGGGGTCATACGTGGGTCAATACCGCCGTGAGCGATCCTTGAAAGGTAAAGCGCAATCGCAGACCCCGTCCGAGCCATGAACCAAACAGCGCATATCTCCTGCGTCGTCGGGGCGCGGCCGAATTTCATGAAGATGGCGCCGGTTCTGAGGCAGCTGCAAGCCTATCCCCAGTTTCGCGTCACCCTGGTCCATACCGAGCAGCACTATGATCCCGAAATGAGCGCCAATTTCTTTCACCAGCTGGGCGTGCGCGAGCCCGATCATCGCCTGAATGTCGGATCGGCCAGCCACGCGACGCAAACGGCGCGCGCGGTGGAGCGGCTCGAAGCGGTCTTCGTGCAAGACCGGCCGGACCTTGTCGTGGTCGCCGGCGACATCAATTCGACGCTGGCGGCGGCGCTGACCGCCGCCAAGCTGAATATTGCGGTCGCCCACATCGAAGCGGGCCTGCGCAGCTATGACCGCACCATGCCGGAAGAAATCAACCGCGTTCTCATCGATCAGATCGCGTCGCTGCTTTACACGACCGAACGGACGGCGCGCGACAATCTGCTGCGCGAGGGCATCCCCGACGATCGCATCGCCTTCGTCGGAAACCTGATGATCGACACGCTGATGAGCGCGCTTGACCAGGCCGTGCCTGCGGCGAGCGTAGTCGACCCCGACGACGCAGCGCGAATCTCGGACGGTTACGCCGTGCTGACACTTCACCGGCCGTCAAACGTCGACGAACCGGCGACGTTGCGGCGTATCATGGATGCGATCGCCTCGATCGCGGCCAAGCTGCCCGTCGTGTTTCCGGTTCATCCGCGCACGGTGAAGCGCATGGCCGATCTTGGCGAGCGCTATCAACGCATCGCGGGGCTCGTGCCGCTTCCTCCCGTTGGATATCATGAAATGGTGGGCCTGATGCGCGAGGCGCGCCTCGTCCTGACCGATTCCGGCGGCATACAGGAGGAGACAACGGTTTTGGGCGTGCCTTGCCTGACCTTGCGCGAAAACACCGAGCGGCCGATCACGGTGAGCGAAGGCACGAATATCGTCGTCGGCACCGACCCGGCGCGCATTGTGGCGGAGGCCGACGCGATCCTCGCGGGTGATGGCAAGCGGGGACATGTGCCCGAAGGCTGGGACGGGGCGGCGGCCAAACGACTTGCCGCTCACTTGGCGCACTGGCTCGAATCCCGGCAAGGCGGCGAACGCGATGAGCGGACCGTATAAGGCGCTGCTTTGGTACGGCCACCGGCTGACGGCGATGAGCCCCGCCGAGTGGCTTCATCGCGCGCACGAGGTCGCAAAACGCCGGCGCGGCAAGGCGCTCGGCGGCTGGACGCGCTATGCTTGTGCCGCAACGCTTCCGCGGCTTCCGATCGACGAGACGCGCTTTGCCGTGCTGGCTCACGAGATCGCGCCCGATGGCGAAGAATTCTGGCACGCTGCCCAATCCGGGCATTGGAGTTTTCTCGGCCGTGACTGGCCGCGCGCCGCCGCCAAGGAACCGGGGGACATGTGGCATCTTGATCCGGAAACCGGGCGCGGCTGGCCGCTTGATTATTGCTTCGACATTCCGTTCCGCCATGCGCGCGGCGACATCAAATATGTTTGGGAGTTGAACCGGCTCCAATTCCTCCCGCCGCTGGCGGCGCTCGCCCGCCAGCGCGGCGACGCGACGATCCGCGACTGGTGCCTTGCCTCGATGGAAAGTTGGATCGACGCCAACCCGCCGTTTCTGGGCGTCAATTGGCTGTCAGGCATCGAGCTTGCCTGCCGTGCCACGAGCCTGGTGCTCGCTGTTTCGCTGCTTGGTCCCGAGACGGTACCCGCGGCACTTTCGGACAAATTGCGCGCGGCGCTCAACGCGCATGCGGTCTGGCTTTATCGTTATCCCTCGCTCTATTCCTCGGCCAACAATCATCTGATCGCGGAAGCGGCGGCGCTTTACATCCTCGGCGCGACGATGACGGAGCTGCCGCACGCCGCGCGCTATCGCGACTATGGCTTTCGCACGCTGGTGCGCGAAGCGGACAAGCAGATTCTCGCCGACGGCGTCGGCGCGGAACAATCTCCGACCTATACCGCCTTCACAATGGAGTGGTACCTGCTGGCGCTGGCCGTGGCGTCGTCGCGCGGAGAGACATTTCCAGCAATCGTGACCGAGCGGCTCCATCGCGCCGCGGTGCATCTGCGCTGGCTGACCGATAGTGAGGGCGCGCAACCGCGTATCGGCGACGACGACGAAGGCCGCGTGATCCGCTCCGGCCCGGCGCGGGAGAAGCGCTATGTCAGCGCCATCCTGTCCAATCTGTCCGCGTTGACGAAGGATGAATCCCTCGCGCCGCCCGTCGCGCGGCCCGAACTGCGCGATCTTTTCCTTGGCGCCGCGCCGCCTCTGCGGCAGACTCTCGAAGGCACCCGTCATTTTGATGTGGGCGGCTACACGGTCTTCCGCCGGGAGATCAACGGGCGTGAAACGATGCTGGCCTTCGATCACGGCCCGCTCGGCTATCTTTCGATCGCGGCTCATGGCCACGCCGACGCCCTCGCCGTTTGGCTCCACATCGACGGGCAGCCGGTGCTGATCGACGCCGGAACCTATCTCTATCACTCCGGCGATGCGGCACGGAATTACTTTCGCGGCAGCCGCGCGCACAACACGCTGAGCCTCGACGATGAAGATCAGAGCCGCATATCCGGCCCCTTCAATTGGGCGAGCAAGGCAAAGGCCTGGCGCCTGACCGAGGACGGGCTTGGCACCGTTGCACGGCATGACGGATACAAGAGCCGCTTCGGATTGATTCATCAGCGCGGCGTCGCGTTCGACATCGCCGACGGCTATACGATAACCGACGAGTTCATCGGCACGCCCGCGAAGGCCAATGCGGTGGCAAGGATTCGTTATTTTCTCTCGCCGGACCTGGAGGTTGCCCAGTCCGCCGACCATTGCATGGAGCTCGCGTTTGACGGCGCCTCTCTTGCCTCGATCGAGTTCGCCATCGCTGAAGCGCCGCTCGCGCTCAACATCGCCGACATGCACATCTCACCGCGATTCGGCGCGAGGACCACGACCAAGTGCGTGGTCGTGCAATGTCCCGCCACCCTCCTCACCGCGAGGTCGATCACGACGCATATTCGAATAGCGGCGAAGCAATCGGCCCGAGCCGCGGGCGTTGAGCGTCAGCCCGCGAAAGTCCTCATCCACAATTCTCCCAGCCGCTAGAGTCGCCCGCTTGGCTGCACCATCCACCAATACGATTATGACGGCTTCAGCGGAAAGCGTTCGGGCACGCGACTTTCCGGCGGCGGTCGTTTCCACCTTCTTCGACAAGGTCGGCGGCATCGCAAGCTTCATTACCGGCATGTACCGGGAAAGCATCAGCCGCAACGATCGTGTCGTCTTCGTCAGCCCGAACATTCACGATCCGAGGCGCAAACAGATGCGCGTCGGCGGGAAGGGACGGTTTGCTCAGCTCCTGTGCACCTTTGCGGCGCTGCGCGAAACCAAAGCGCGCTACGTGCAGTGCCACGGCGCGTGGTATCTGCAACTTGGCTGCATCCTCTACAAATGGACCGAAGGCGCGCTCGGCCGGCCCGTGAGGCTGACCTTCGTATCCCATTCCGTCGTGGACCTTTCGCGCCGACCGCTGGCGCGGCGGATCTTCAACGCACTCGATCATTGCGCCGACGGACACGCCTTCGTTTCCGACTATCTCCTGGAGTACTACACGACCAACAACAAATACAGGTTCGAGATCCGGCCGAAGGTTATCGAACTCGCGACGAGCGGCGCAGACGATCGCAAGCCGGACGATTCAAAACGCATCGCCGAGGCGCTGGAGCCGATCCGCGCAAAGGGTATCCCGATCGTTACCTATATCGGCCTGGTCTTCTACGAGGGGAAATACCGAGGCGCCCGGATGCTCTTGGATGCGGTCGCGAAGCTGCTGGCGGCCGGCCATCCCCTGCACCTCGCGGTCGCGACCGGCGGCAATTACTTCTCGCAGTTCATGGCGGACATCGAGACGCGAGACCTTCGCGGCCGCGTTACCGTGTTTTCCGACCTGATGCCGGCCGAAGGCCTGCTGGACTATTCCGCCCTGCACTGCCACATCTCGTTCCAGGACGCGTTTCCCATCGTCATCTTGGAGGCGTTGCGGGCCGGGGTTCCGACGCTGATCAACGATCTGGGCTTTGGGCCGCGCCAGGACATCGACGGCCTCGTGCGCTGCGCGGGAAATGTTGATTCCATCGCCTCATGCGCCGCCGCCATGCTGGCGCATCCCCCGCGCGTCGATGCGGAGTATGTTCGCCATCACTATCATTGGAGCAGGGTCTACGATGAATTCGTCGAATTCCTTTACCTAGGATGATCTCCGAACGCCGCTATCTCTTGTCTGCGGGCCAACTCCTTGTCGGAGATGCGGTCGGCCGTCTGGGTTCGCTCGCCGTGCGCCTGGTCGCGATCACCGTTCTTGCGAGCGACGCCTACAACCAGTTCTCCCTTCTGTGCAGCATCTATCTGCTGGGGCAAGTGATCGCCGCCTTGAATGCGTCGTTCAGCCTGCCCGCGTTCCTCACCGGAGATCCGCGCCGCGACCGCGAGGTCATTGATACCGTGTTCGCCATGGTGATCGTCGGGTCCGTCGTGGCCTGCGCGGTCTTTCTTCTGCAGCTGAGCCAGATCAACGTATCGACAACCTCCTTCCTTCTCTTCGCCGCCGCGGGCACGCTGGGTCTGGTTACGACCGCGGTCAATGGCGTGCAGATCGGCATTCTGCTCGGCCGGGGCGAAACCGGTTCGGCCGCCCGCAACGACGCTATGGCGGGCATCTTCAAACTGGTTCCGGTCCTCGTCATCCTGCCGTTCCATTGGGCGAGCCCCGTGCTGTTGTTCTGGATTTTCGTCGGCGGCCAGGTGATCGCGACGGTCTATCTCGAGCTGCGCTTTCACGTCGCCGGCCTCGAACAGTTCAGGTTCCGCAACATCGATTTTCGCATTTTCAAAGAATTCGTGCTGCAGGCCGGACAGCTGTCGCTGATTACCGTCGCCAGCAATCTCCTGATGCATGTCTGCAGAGTTCTGCTCGGCTGGCAGGGCGGCGGCATGCTCAAAATCTTCGACATCGCGGTCGTGCTCTACTCCCATGTCAGCCTGGTGCTCGCCAATCTGGTTCGCCCGATCGTCCAGATCGCATCGTCCGACAGCGAAATCGATCCGTTCAGCCTGATCCGCAAATCGACGCTCGCCATTCTGGCGTTCAGCATCGTCGTGTTCGCAGTGGCCCAGGTCGCCTTGGAGCCGCTTCGTTCGGTTGCGGCGCAGTTCGCGCTGAGCGCCGGTTTCCGGCACGGATGGGATATCTTCCTGGACGGCGGCTACCTCGCGGCGGTCATGTCGCTCGGCGCGGCCTTCGACCTGGGAGCGGGATTTGCGACGGGCGTGGCGGTGGCGCGGCGGAGTCTGGGCGCTGCGCTCGCCGCGGCGGCACTCGCCTGCCTCGTAGGCATCATCATCGCCGTCGCCACGGCGTCCATCGCGACGCCGCTGATCATGGCGGTCATCCTCGTCGTCTATCCGGTTGCGCGTGCGGGCCTGATGTGGATGATGGAACTCTATCGAAAGAATGTGCATGTCGGACGCGATAGGCAAAAGCACATCGTATAGATCGATGCGCTCAATCGAGAACACCAACCGATTGGGTTGGGTGGTCTTCTGTTGCCTGGTGCTATGGTTCGCATTTGCGCCGTTCCTCAAATCCGGTAATGGCGATGCATCGCGGGCCATCGGCGTATTGATCGTCGTCATCACCGGCGGGCTTGCCGCGATGTCCATGCTGACGCGCCGTCAGGTGACCACCCTCGTCCCGCTGAGCATGCTGCTGGTGCTCTATTTCCTCTGCCGCTTCGCGCCGGACAATGCCTGGGGCAGCGCCGTGGTGTGGATCAGGGCGGCGGGATCGTTCTTTCTGTTTTCGTTCTTCCTGCAATTTCTCCGCAAGGAGCAGACGCCGCGGTGCATGGACATCATCGTCTATCTCGGCGCCGGATTCGCGGCTTATACGATCGTCGAGTTCGTCCTGTTCAACCTCAACACCCATCTGGCCTATGCGATATTCGGACAAGATGCCTATTGGGGCGGACTGGTGGGCCAACATGTTCTGCGTCCGGCGGGACCGTTAAACTCGATCGGCGGCTCGGCGTCGGTGATCTCCATGGGGATCATGGCGCTCCACCTGCGCTGGCGCGAATGGCAAAAGACCCGCAGGATTATCACGCTCGGCGTCCTATTGGTCGGGATGTATTTCAATTTCACTCGCACCTTCGTGTTCCTGCTGATCGGCTACTTCGCGATCATCTACCTCCAGAAAGGAGGATTGAAGGCCGCATTGAAACTGCCGCTGATCGTCGTCGCCATCGGGATCGCCATCGTGCCGATCATCGGCGTCGACCGGATCGTGGACCGATTGTCCGACATTCCCATCATTGGAAGCGGCAAGATCGGACAGGGAGCGTTCGAGGGCCGCGATGTGCTGCTGGAAATCACGCTCACGAAATTCTACGGCGGCAAGCCGAACTATGTCTTCGGCAACGGATTGTCATGGTCCGAGGACGCGATAACATCGCATTTCTCGCATCTCACCGACACGATGGAGGGTTCGACCCACGACGATATGGTGTGGCTGTTCGTCAACACCGGCGTCATCGGAGTCGCGTTGTATCTGCTGTTCATCTTCTGCGTCGCGCGCGTGTGCATGCGCCAGCGAAACTGGCCCGCGCTGCTCTTTCTTCTGTTATTCGTCTTTCTAAGCGGGTTCGGTGGGGAATCGATCTCGATATCCGGCCATCGCTATCTGCAGATGACATTTCTTGCAATCCTGCTGCTTTCGGGCGGCCAGCCGAACAGCCAGCGGCCGCAGCGCCGCGTGGTCTTGAACCCGCTGCCGCAAAGTCAAACGGGGGGCGGCGCGCGGCATTCATGAGGGCAAAGACCATATTGAAGGCGATTACGGCGCGGGCCCTGCTGTTGTCGGCCATTCCGCTCTTCATCCGTCTGACGGCGGCGCGCCGCGGCTGTTCCATCCTCATCTATCACAACCCGAAGCCCGAGGCGCTGGATCGCCACCTGCACTATCTGAAACAGCATTACCGCTTCATCGCGCTATCGGATTTATGCGACGCAATCGGTTCCGGCGACGATTGCGCGCTGTTGGGCGGCACGCTCGTGCTCACCATCGACGACGGCCATGCGGGCAATGCGCAACTACTTCCGATTTTCCACAAGCACGGGATACGCCCGACGATTTACATTTGTTCAGCGGTCGTCGGCACCGAGCAAGTGTTTTGGTGGCAGCACAAGGCGGCAAAGGCGCTGGGCCTCGACCGCCTCAAGCATTTGCCCGATGCCGAGCGCCGGCGGTTGCTGGCGCTTCACACTCCACTGACGGACCCGGCGCAGAACTCGCGCGCGGCGCTTTCGCGCGAAGAGATTGCTGCGCTGATGACCGTGGCCGACATTCAATCGCACACTCGAACCCATCCGATCCTCACTCAATGCGACGATGCCGCCCGCCGTGCTGAAATAACCGGCTCGAAATCCGAAATCGAGGCGATGACCGGAAAACCGTGTCTCGATTTCGCCTATCCGAACGGGGATTACGGCGCGCGCGAAATCGCCGCCCTGAAAGAGGCCGGGTACCGCTCGGCCAGGACCTGCGATCTCGGCTGGAACAACAGGGCGACGGACCCCTTCAAGCTGCGCGGGATTGGCATCGCGGACGACGCCTCGGTAGCGTGGCTTGCGGTGCAGGTCAGCGGCGTTTCGACCTTCCTGAAATATGCATTCGGCGGCAGCTGGCGCGGCCGGATGCCCCAAACCTGAGGACCTCGACACGATGCTCGGCCGCGCGCCCGCCAATACCCACCGCGAGACTTGCGAATGAAGTTCATGGATCGCCTGAGGACTTCTTTCGTCGGGGCGCCCAGTTGGATGCGCCAGGCCGCCTCGCCGGCGCTGTCGTTGATTCCGCAGCACATCCTCTATGGCTCGACCTATCGCGAGTACAGAAATTACATAAGCCGCTCGCGAATCGACGAACCGTTCGTCCGCGCCTGGCAGACCAGGAAGCTTCGCGAACTTCTGCTCCTGGCGTGCCGGCAAGCGCCTTATTACCGGAAGTTGGCCGCACAACTTGGGCTTTCCGAAGCCGATCTGGCGAACTTCGAGGTCGCCGACCTCGCTCGCTTTCCGATCCTCTCCAAGGATCAATTGCGCGCCACGCTGAACGATTTCATCACGCGGCGGCCCGCGCAATTGGACGTCGTCTCCACCAGCGGCTCGTCCGGGCGGCCACTCGTCTTCTATCTGGACAAGGACAGAAGCGCGACGGAGTGGGCGTTCGTTCAGGATGCGTGGGCGAAGATCGGTCTGACCGGCAAGGACGTGCGAGCGTTATTTCGCGGGGCCTACATTCCCCACGTCGACGGAACGCCTTGGGAATATAATGCCGCCTTGCGCGAGCTGCGGCTTTCGCCGTTCCATCTTACCGAAAGCTGGATGAACAGGTACTGCGACCTGATTGTCCGCTACAACGCGACCTACTTGTACGGCTATCCCTCGGCGATGGCGATTCTCGCCGCGCATGTCTTGCGCGCGGGCAGGAAAGACGTGGCCGAACAGATTCGGGGCGCGTTCGCCATTTCGGAAAATCTTTTGGACCACCAGCGCGAGCTGATCGCACATACCTTTAACACCGACAAAATTACCGCCTCATACGGATTGAGCGAAAAGGTGGCCTTCGGTTCGGAGCTGCCGGGACAGCCCGGTGCTTTCGAAATGGAGCCGCTTTACGGCATCGCCGAATTGATCGGCGATGACGGCAACCCCGTTACGAGGGAAGGCGGACACGGACGCATCGTCAGCACCGGCCTTCTCTTCACCGGCATGCCGCTTGTGCGCTACGACACCGGCGATTTCGCAGAACTCGTAGAACTTCCGAGCCCGCAAAATCTCCATCGCCTGGTTGTCTGCAACATTCGCTCGCAGTGGGTGCAGGAGTTTCTCGTCGGCACCGACAATCGGCTGATCCCCATGACGGCGATGAATATTCATTCGCCGGCCTATTTGAAGATTCAGGCGTTCCAATTCTTTCAGGACACCCCCGGCCGCGCTGTGTTCAAAGCCATTCCGGCGCCCGGATGCGGCGTGGACGACATCCGTCCGATCATCGACGAAATTTCCAAGAAGACCGGTTCGTCGATTTCACTTGAAATAGAATTGGTCGAGGCGCTTCAAGCCAACAAACGCGGAAAATCGAAATTCATCGATCAAAGGCTGGATCTGGGAAAGTTCCAAACCGGCCCCATTGCCGCGGTATGAACGGCGCATTTCCATCGGACGTTCGCCCGCGAACCGCCCCTCTGCGAATCGTCATCCTGACGCCCGGCACGCGCGGCGGCGTGGGGCGAATGATGCATTATCTGCGCGACTCCGCGGACATGCCCGCGGATCTGCGGCTGAAACTGTTCTCCACGCACGGCGCGATGCTGGGCAGCATCGTCACCTTCCCGTTCCGGCTTGTGCATTTCGCGCTGCTCTGCGCCACACGGCGCGTCGATCTTTGCCACCTTAACCTCGCGTCGCGCGGCAGCACACTCCGAAAGGCTTGCTACGCGGCGCTGTGCCGGCTGTTTCGCACGCCATATATCGTTCATCTCCACGGCGGCGGTTATCGCGAATTCTTCGCGGGGCGAGGCCGGAGCGGAAAGGCGATCGTGCGGAGGCTTTTCCTGGGAGCGAGGCGCGTCATCGTGCTTGGCGGTCCATGGCGCGATTTCGTGCGCGACGAGATTGGCGTGCCCGAGGCGCGCATCGCCATCTTGGCGAATACGGTGGAAGGACCCAAGAATATCTCCGAGGCGGATCGCCTCTCGCCGCCCGGGATTCTTTTTCTCGGCCTGCTTCGTCCGGAAAAGGGGATCGACGTCCTGCTCGAAGCGCTGGCCGATCCGGCGCTCGGCGCCTGCGAGTGGAGTGCGGTGCTCGCCGGCGACGGCGATGTTGGACGGTACGCGGAAGAAATCGCCTCGCTTCGCCTTTCCGAGCGGATTTCCTTGCCCGGCTGGTGCGCGCAGGATCGGGTGCGCTCGCTCTTGCGCCAGAGCAGCATTCTGGTGCTGCCGTCTTTCGTCGAGAACCTTCCGCTCGCCTTGCTCGAAGCGATGGCCTACGGGCTTTGCACGGTGGTCACGCCGGTCGGCGCAATCCCCGATATCGTGCATGACGCAGAGAACGGGCTCATCGTTCCGCCCGGCGATCCCGCCGCGCTGGCCGGCGCACTCGTGCGCGTTCTGAGCGATGCTTCGTTGCGCGCGTCAATGGGCAAGAATGCGCGGGCGACCTTTGAAGCCGGCTACGACATTAAGGGCTACGCGCGGCGGCTCGGCGAAATTTACCGCGCGGCGATTGCCGAGACTTCCTAAGCGCAGTCATAGTCAGGACTAAGCCGGGCGCTCGTTGAAGCGCCGTTCCCAATCGAGCGCGGAGCGGACGATCGTCTGGATGTCGTCGTTTTTGGGGCGCCAATGCAGCGCTGTTTTCAGTTTCGCCGAATCCGCAATAAGGACAGCTGGGTCGCCCGCCCGCCGCGGCGCTTCCTTTACCGGCAGCGGACGGCCGATGACCTTCTCCATGTCGGCAATAATCTCGCGAACGCTGAAGCCGTGGCCGTAGCCGCAATTGTACGTGGCGGAATGCGCGCCGGACCTGAGCGCGTCGAGCGCCAGCAGATGCGCCTCGACCAGGTCGGTCACATGGATATAGTCGCGGATTCCCGTCCCGTCCGGCGTTGGAAAATCCGTCCCGAATATTTCGAGAGCGGGCAGCCGCCCGAGCGCCACCTGGCTCGCCCGCTTGATGAGATGCGTCGCTTTCGGGCTCGACTGGCCGGTGCGGCCCAACGCGTCCGCGCCGGCGACGTTGAAATAGCGAAGCACGACGCAATTGAATTCGTCGTGCGCGCGGGCCGAGTCCTCCAAAATCCATTCGGTCGCCAGCTTCGAACGGCCGTAAGGGTTGATCGGAACGGTGGGCGCGTCCTCGCGCACACTCGCCGTCTGGGGTGAACCGTAAACCGCGGCGGTCGAAGAAAAAACGAAATGCTTCACGCCCTCCAACACGCAGGCTTCGATCAACGAACGCGACGCCACGGTGTTGTTGGCGTAATAGAGCAGCGGCTCGCTGACGGATTCCGGGACCACGATGGAGCCTGCGAAATGGATGACGCTGTCCACGCCGTGATCCGCGATGATCCGGCGCACCGTCGGCTGATCGCCGACATCGCCTTGAACGAACGCCGCCTGCCCGCTCACCAAGGAGCGCACGCCGGTCGAAAGATCGTCCAGCACCACGACGGACTCGCCCCGGTCGATCAGGGCATAGGTCATGTGGCTTCCGATGTAACCGGCGCCACCGGTGACGAGAACGCTCATGGCATGTCACGGATGAAATTCGAAGCGGCGCAATCTCTCATAGCTTGAAGCGCCTGCGCAAGGCATCGGCGAACCGTCCTTTGGCCGTAAGCGGCAAAACGGCATTGTAGGTTTCGGCAGCCTCGCCGCCAAAGCTCGTCTTGAAGCGCGCAATGCCGACCTGTTCCTGGTCGTCCGTCCCGCGATAGACACCGCCAATATCGTAAGCGAGAACGCCTTCCCCCTTGAAGTGCAGCATATCCTTCCAATGATGCAGGCGGTGGGCGCGCCCGACCATGTTGTTCCATTGCGTGCCGCGCTCCGGCTCGATCCTCGAAACCGTTTCGTGCAGGCGCACGCGGCCGCCTGAGCGCACATAACAGTGCCACGAGACGGTGTTCCCCTCGGCGTCGGCGCCGAGCGTCATCACGAAGCGATCGGTCTCGATCAGTTCGTGGATCAGACCGACGCCCAGCGCCTCCACCTTCCGGCGGCGCCGTTGCAGCTTTTCATAGGCCGCGGCGAAGCCCTGCCAATCCGCGGCGGATAGCGAGGTCAGCACGCGCATGGCGGCGCCTTCGCGTTCGGCCTGCCGGATCACCTTGCGGGTTTTTTGTTCCACGCCGGACCATAGCGATTCCTCGGGCGGTGCGAGGTCGATGACGATTGTCGGATAATGGAGATTGGCGACGCCCGGAACCGGCTCGGCCTGCGCATACAATCTTAGAATATCGGCGTCTGGCGGCGGATCGGGGCGTGTGAAGTAGGCGACGCGCGTCCGCACCAGGCTGCGATAAACCCTCCAACCGAGCGGTGCCGTGGGGACGAAGGACATGGATCTCTCAAATCCCGCGTCTTATCGGATGATTCCGCCGCCCGGAACAACATCGCGCGACGCCTAATAGGCGTTGCGCTGGCGCGCCACCTCGAAAACCGTCCGTGCGAGGATTTCGGCATCCAACAGCAGCGAGGCGTGGACCGCGTACCAAAGGTCGTACTCGATCCGCTTGTACATCAGGTCCAACGTCGCCGTTTCGCCGCGCAGCCCGTTGACCTGGGCCCAGCCGGTCAGGCCCGGCTTGACGTGCTGGCGTACCTCGTAATTCTCGATCGTCCTGGCGTAGATGTCGTCATGGGCCTGGGCGTGCGGGCGCGGTCCGACTAGCGACATCTGGCCCATCAGCACGTTGAGCAGCTGCGGCAGCTCGTCGATGCTGGTCTTGCGCAGGAACCGGCCGACCCGCGTGACTCGTAAGTCGTCGCGGGAGGCCTGGCGGACGGCGGCGCCGTCCTCCTGCACCTTCATCGAGCGCAGCTTGAAGATCCGAAACGGCTTGCCGCGAAAGCCGTTGCGCGTCTGGCGGAAGATGACCGGGCCCGGTGAATCCAATTTGATGGCGAGGGCAACGGCACAGAAGAACGGCGCCAGGAGGATAATCGCCAGCGATGCCACGGTGACGTCGATCAGCCGCTTGATCGCCCGCTGCACCGGATCGAACGGCTCGCTGCGGACTTCGACGGCGAGGTGCGATCCGACATTCGACGGCTTGCAGCGCAGCAAGGACGAGGTTTCCGCATCGGGAACGACATAGATCGCGCGCGGCAGGAGGGTGAGGCCGCGCTGGATGCTGGCCAGCCGGTCGGCCGGCACGCCCGTCGCGCAAATATAGATCTCGCCATGGCGCAAGGCGCGCGCCGCGGCGATGGTCCGGGAGATCAGGCGCTCGCGTTCCTCGTTCCAGGCGGTGCGCAGGCAGCGGGCGCGGAATTTTATGACCGTCGGGACGGGGCGGCCCTCCTCGGCCAGCTCCGAGATGAATTCGTCCAGCGTGTTGTCCTCGCTGTCGCCGATGACGATGCATTCGCGCGCGGCGGTGCCCGCCTTGCGCAAGACGCGCGCCACGGCGGGCGGCACGAGCACCCGCCAAATCCCGATCGCCGGCAGGCCGGCCAGATAGAAGAAGAAGATTGCGCCGCGGGAGAATTGCTGCCCCGCCTTCAGCGAGAACAAAAGCAGGACCAAGGCGCCGAAGGTAAGGTTCCATGCCAGCGCCGCATCGCGCAGCCGGTCCGTCCCGTTGGTCAGGGCCGCCGCATGGCGCGGGCCCACCAACCGGGCAATACCGGCGAAAAGAACCGCGACAATCGCTCCGGTGTAGACAAAACTCCCGACCGGGCCGGTCACATTGAAGAATTCCTGATGATACGCCACCCCCGTCGCGACGCTCAGCAGCCCGATGAATATCGTGTCGGCGCAGGTCTGTAGCGGCGAGTGGAGATGGCGGTTCGCGACGCGATGGCGCGAACGGCGCGGGGGCTTGGCATGATCTTCGGCGGACGTGGCAGCCATGCGCGGTTTCAGCCGCGGTCCCGGTCGAACGATTTTTACAGCGCCGCTCATCGTGGCAGGCGCTGGCGGCGCACGCAACGCTTTGCCCGCGCGCGACGGCGCGTGTTCAAACGGCTGTGAGCCCCCGCTCTCCACCTCGAACCACCCCAAACCCTAAATCCTTGCCTCGCGCCAATTCAACTTGGCGTCTCGACCGGGACACGTCCCGTACTCCGTACCGTCGTGCGACATCGTACTTAAGTCACAGAAATTATTCAACAAAAGGTCAAAGGTCAAACTCTTCCAAAACCTGTCCACAGCCTTGCGGCCTACTGCACGACGCGCAGCTTGGTGAGTTCGCCGCCGATCTGCGTGAAGGCCGTGGTGATGTCGGCGGTCTTCGTCAGATCGAAATTATACTTGCTCGTCGGAGTCGAGGCGCAGCTTGCCAATACCGCCGAATTGCCCTGGGTGCCGTTGATGTCGACAAAAACCGTGTAAATGAGAACGTTCGGATTGGCGGCCTTGGCATTGGCGCAGACTTTCGCCATGCGTGCGTCGGTGACGGAGTCGTCGTTCGCTCCGTTGCCCGACCAGCGGTCCATCGTGTTCAACCCGTCGCTTAGCAGGATAATGACATCCTGAGTGCCGGCCGGAAGCGGGCCAGGATCGATGATCGGCGAATTGTCGGTCAGCAGCATCCAGCCCCAGGCAAGACCGATCGGCTGATTAGTTGCGCCGCCTGCCTGCATGGCGCTGACCGCGTTGCCGAGGTTCGTCCACCCAGTGCTATCGAGAACGTCGGTTTGGCCGATCAGCTGCGACGGGCAGGTCAAATCCCAGCTCGAGTTGGTGGACAAATTCCCGGACGCGGGAGCCGCGGGAAAGTCGGTCGCTGTGCTTGTCGGGAGGTCGTTCTGGACGTCGTAATTCTGGCTGCGGTCCATGACACAACCGCTCCAGTCGGGGTGGTAGGCAATCCAGGTGTGGTTATATTTGCCATTGCCTGCGCTGACACTGTTGAAACAGCCTGGATAGTTGGTCGTGTCGCTGGGGCAGATGTACCCACTATAGGTCCCGCTCGAAGGGACCTTGGTCACGGTCGTCGTGCTGCTCGGGCTGGCCTGGCAGTGATAGCCAGCGGCGCCGTATCCGCTGTCGGTCCATGGGCAGTTCGAGCCGGGGCCGACGCTGGTCGATGGAGTCGACGGCTTTTGCGCGTCGAAATCGGACCAAGTCAGCCACGATGCGCCGTAATTCGCGGCGCCGACGTTGACTGCGGTGGTGAACGGGACGATGGCAACAGTCACATCGCCCGATTTCTGCGAAGCGCCTTTCAATATGCCCAGAAGGGTTGTGGTGGCCGACTTCAGCGCGCCTATCTTGGAATTAGAACTGGTGGCGCCGGGGCAAGGCCCGGTACTTTGGTAGGGCTGGCACATCGACCCCGTATTATCGAGCACGAGGGAGACCCTCAGTTTCGCGGAATTGGCCGTCACAACCGAGCGCGCCGACACGTCGATCGAAGTAATGCCAATGAAACCCAAGAACACGGCCGGCAGGGCATTGCTGTTGGAAAGCGAGCGCCTAAGGACCACGCTCACCGCGTTGGGCGAACTGCCGCCCGGCGTGAAGGTGTGCGTGGAGGAATCCCACGTGCCGGCTGTGAAATCGCTGGTGGCGAGCACGTTTCCGTTGCTCGACGGCGGCAAGTTCAACTTGGCGTAGTTGATCGCGGCCGTCTGCGCCGCACTGACCCCGTTCGGCAAATTGGCCCCACCGGCAAGTGCCGAAGCATCGGCCGCAGCCTGCAGAACGGTCTGGGTGTCGAAGGCCGAAGCGCCCATGATCGCCAGACCGGACAGCGCCAGGAACATGGGCAGTAGGCAAAGCATGAGGACCGTCCCCACGCCGCTTTCGTCCGCGAAAAATTGTTTCAAGGAGACGATGGGTCTCATTAGCAGCTCCCCCCGGAGTCTTCCTCGAGCATGGTGACGTTGGCACTCAACGTCGCACTGCTGAAGCCACCATACGCCGCCAGGATACCGAAGACGCTCGCATATTGCACCGGCACGCTGACACTGACGATGTCGTTGATGGTCTGGATTTTGTTCGTGCAGGTCGTCGTTGTGCTTGGCGTGATCGTGTAGTGGGTGTTGTAATAGAGCAACTGTCCCTTCACGTAGGGCGTTACGGTGTCGGGCGAGGCGGTCAGCTGCTGGATGGTCATGCGCCGGGTCGCGTCGCGCGCCACGCTCCAGATGTCGGCCTGGATCAGATAGAGCTGGCAGGCATCGGCCGTAAACGCCAGAATTAGCACAAGGATCGGGATCCACACGATGAATTCGACCGTGACGGTGCCGTCGGTGCCGCGGCCGAAGTGCCGGAGCCGCCGAAGGACGCTCCTAAGCCTGGAGGCTAATGTGACGTTCCTTGCCATCGCGCTCACATCTGCCAAAGCCAGGAGGGAAACGACGGCGACGCGATGATCGCCCCCAAGACGATCCCGGCACCCAGCGGGATGCCTTCGCGCCTCACCAGAACCCTGGGTAACTTCACTTTGCCGAGCGGAGGGATCGCCCGCTGAAGCGCAGGCATCAGCCGGCGCAGCACCACGATGGAGATCATCACAAAGAAACCCGAAATCGCCGTCCAGAACAGCAGCGGGATGAGGGCGCCCAGCCCTGACCACAGGGCGAACGCCGCCAGCAGTTTCGCATCGCCGGCACCCATGTGGTAGAACAGATAGAGCACGATGCCGGCAGCGAGGCTGATCGCGCCGGCACCGATGTGGCTAAGCCAGTGGACCTCGGAGTGCCGTATCACCGCGACCGCGACGAACAACAGGCAAACTGCCAGGACGCCGAGATTGGGAACGCGGAACGCGATCACGTCGAAGGCCGCCGCGACCAGACCCACCCCCACGAAAAGCAGCCAGACAACCGACATCAATTTCCGCCTTATCGCTGGGCGAGCTTGTCGGGCTCGACGCGCCCTGCCGCCAATTGGATGTCGAAAGGATCGAGGTTCTTGCCCATGACAAGATCCATCTTGCCGGTCGGACCTCGGATCTCAACCAACCTCACCGAGGCCGGAAGCAACTCGGCCACGCTTTGGGCAGCCGCGCGCACGTCGCTGTCATAATAGAGGACGGACGACGGCCGGCCGAAGCTGCTTGCATTGAGCAGCGTTCCGACGTTCAAGCCGCGGCTGGCGAAATATTGCTTGAAGCGGTGCGCCATCCAGTGGCGTCCCGAACCGTTGGCTATTCGCAGCTTTGCGCCGCTGGCTCGCGCCGCTGCCTGTAACATAGTTGCTGCCTGGTCCGGCGGCGGTGCCCCGGTAGCCGTTGGTCGTCGTGGCGGGACTGCCGGGACGGCCGGTTCTGGAGGTGCAGCGGAAGAAGCTGTCTCTCGCGGAGCAGGTGTCGCCGAAGGTGGTTCAGGTTCGCCTGTCGCGGCGGGGCTTGTTCGATTCGGGGCCGTGCCGGCAGTGAGAGCCGAGGCGGTTGCCGGTTGGTCCGGCACGGTTGCGGAAGTCGTCGTCTGCGCCGGAACCGCATCTGACGCGACCGTCACCCAAGGTCGCTGCACACCAGGCGGCCCCTGTGGGCCAGATGTTGCGGAGTCGGCCGGGGGCTGTTCGGTAACCACAGCAGCGTCCTGTGGTTTCGGAGAAGGAGTCGGAGCCTCCTGCGGCACGGTTGCCGCGACCGTGGGCTCAGGCGCTGGCACCGCAGCGGCAATTTCCTGCGGTGCCGGATTGGCGGCGGCAGTCGCCTGTGGCGCGGCGGCGATCAAATTGCGGGGCGCGGTTTTCGCGACGACCGGCTGTGGCGTGACCGCGACAGTGGCCGGCTCCTGGGATTGCGGGGCGGCCGCCACGGTCTCCTGCGGCGCGGCCGCCGCCAGAAGCGGGGCCTGCTGCACGGGCGCGACCGGCGCTGCGGGCTTGGGCTGAACGGCGTTATCCGTGTCGTCCTTATCGATCTGCACCGCAGCGGTGTTAACCGTATTTTGCTGGGTTTCCTGAGCCGAAAGCGGGACCCGCATCAGTGCTTCGTTGTTGGCCAGAACCTGCGACAGCACCGGCGGCGATTTGTCGTTCGTGCCCGTCGTCAGCGCTGACTTGGCACGCTCCGCCAGCACCAGGGCGCCTTGCGGATCGCCCTGCTTGAGGTGGAGATAGGCCAGGTTGTTCAGTGTCTCGGGCGAATCCCGATCGACCGCCAGCGCCGTTTCGAAAAGTTGCTTGGCGACCTCGGCCTTGCCGAGCTTGGCATAGGCAATGGCTTCGCCGTTGAGCGCCCGAACAGAGTTCGGATTGCGCGCGACTTCGGCAGCAAAAGATTCAGCCGCCAAGCCATATTCTCCTGCCGCCAACTGGCGCTTGCCCCGTTCGTAATCGGTGCCCGCGGCAGCATCGTGCTGGCCGGCTTTTTCCAGGAAATTGAAGACGTCGGCGGACGAACCGCCTCCGCAACCCCCCAGCAGCAATAGCGACGCGCAACATAGCGTCGCTGCCATCAGCGAACGGCGTTTAGTCATGGCTATCCCCCTCCCGAATGGGAGAAACTGCGCAAAATCATGAGTAGCGATGGGCCGACCATGATCAGCATGGTCGGCGGCACGGTGAAAGCCATGCTCGCCAGAGCAAGCTTCACCGGAATGACGTTCGCCTTCTCTTCCGCCCTCATGACCCGCTTGTGACGCATATCTTCCGCGTAGACGCGGATCGCCTCGGCGATGCTGACGCCGAATTCGTCGGCCTGTCTGAGAATGGCAACGAAGGCAATGATGTCGCTCACGGCCAGGCGCTGGGCGAAATCGCGGAACGCGGCCAGGCGGTCCTTTCCGGCGAACAGCTCCTCGTTCATAATCGTGAATTCTTCGGCCAGCACCTTATTATGGGCCTTCAGCTCGCGCGCGATGCGCCGCGCCGCCTGATCGAACCCCTGCCCCGCCTCGATGCAGACCAGCAGAAGGTCCAGCGCATCCGGGAACCCTTCCTCGGCCGTCTTCCGGCGCCTGGAAATTTCGCGGTCGAGCCAGAGCGAGGGAGCGATGAACCCAAAGAAGAACGAAACGACAATCAACGCGAACGCAATCAGCAACGGGAAGGAACCGAAGAAGAACGGAGCGATGATCGCGGCGATCAGCGCGAAACCGAGCCCGCTGGCGGCGCGCGCCAGGTGGAACACGCGCACGGCCGAGGGCCGGCGGAAGCCCGCCTGGATAAGCCGTTGGCGGCTTTGCTGAATTTCCTCTTCGCTGGTCGGCGTCACGAAGCGGGAAATCTGCTGCAGCAGGTCGTCCTCGAGCGAGATCTGGGGCGACTGCTCCCCGTCCTGCCCCTGATAGAGCGCCGAGGAGTCGAGCCGGCGCGCAACGCGCCGTCGCTCGGTCAGGAGCGCATTGCCCGCCAGCATGACCACGATGACGGCAATCGCCAACATGACCCCGCCGAGCAGAATGATGTAGCCGCCAGAAGAGAAGAGTGATCCGCCCATCGCCGTCACACCCTGATCTTGGTGATGGCGAGCATCACCACGATGTTGACGACGAGCATGACCAAGGTGGCCACGACCAGATAGTCGAAATAGGGATAGTCGGCGACGTTGCTGAAATAGTCCGGCTTGACCAGCCAAACGCCCACCCCCGAGATCAGGGGAAAGAACGAAAGCAGCCAGGCCGAGAAACGGCCCTCGGCAGTGATCGCCTTGACCTTCCTAAACATCCGGAACCGCTCGCGGATGACCCCTGCCAGCTTCGACAGGGACTCCACGAGATTGCCGCCAGCCTCTTCGTGAATCTGTACTGCGGCGATCAGGTATCCCAGGTCAGGCAGCGGCACGCGTTCGGCCATCTCCCGGAAAGAATCGGGAATTGTGAGCCCGTAGCTGATCTTATCGTTCGCCAGGGCGAATTCGGTGCTGATCGGCGGAGGCATCTCGCGCGCGATCACGGCGACCGCGGCACTCAGCGGATGGCCGACCCGAAGGCTCCGGACAATCAGGTCGATTGCGTCGGGGAAGCTCTCCTCGAATTTCGAGACTCGCGCGGCGCGAAGGCTGACGAGGTAGAACAGGATGGGCGCAATCCCGAGCACCAGCCCGAGCGGAACGCACAAAAGCACCAGGCCCGTCGGTAGCAGAATCGCGGAAAGCACGCAGGCCACCAGCGAGATGCATCCCGCGAGGATCGCCGCGGTTTTGATCTTCAGGGAGGAACCGGACTGGATAAACAGGCGTTCAAGAGCGCCGTAATAGGGCAAGTAGTTCTTAAACGTCTGGCCGGTGTCCCGCTGCGGGCGCAGGATGTTGAACGGCTGGGGGCCCTGCCCCGCCGCGCTGGCCGTTTGTGACAGCCGCCGGCCCACCGCCGTATCGTCGACGCCGCGCGCGGCGCGCACGAAACCGACCACCGCGTCGGCGATCAGCACGGCGCAGACCAGCACCACCAGCCCGAGAACGGGAAGACTGTACAACGTCGCCAAGGCCGCGCCTTACTCCTGTTTCACCAAATCCGCCGGAACGTCGATTCCGTATTCCTCTGCAAGTCGCATGAACTTCGCCCGGATCCCGGTCGCCCGGTGGACGCCCAGGATGTTGCCGGCGACGTCCTGGCCGGTACGGTCAAAGCGGTAGATTTCCTGCATGGTCACGGTGTCCGCCTCCATGCCGAGGATTTCCTGAATGCTGGTGACACGCCGGCGGCCGTCGCTCATTCTCTGAATCTGGATAACTACTTGGATTGCCGAAGCGATCTGCCCGCGAAGGGACTTCTGCGGCAGGTCGATTCCGGTCATGCCGACCATGTGCTCAAGCCTGGTCAGCGCATCGCGCGGGCTGTTGGCGTGAACCGTCGTCATCGAGCCGTCATGGCCGGTGTTCATCGCCTGGAGCATGTCCAGCACTTCGGTGCCGCGTACCTCGCCCACGATGATCCGATCGGGGCGCATGCGCAGGGCGTTCTTCAACAGGTCGCGCTGGGTCACTTCGCCCGCGTTTTCTAGATTGGGCGGACGGGTCTCCACCCGGCAAACATGGACCTGCTGAAGCTGAAGTTCGGCGGTGTCTTCGATCGTGATGATGCGTTCCTTGTTGTTGATGCAACTCGACAGCGCATTCAACAAGGTCGTCTTTCCCGAGCCGGTGCCGCCGGAGATCAGCACGTTGCGCCGCGTCGAGACGATCAGCTCGAACATCGAGGCGATCTTGCGGTCGATTGTGCCCACATCAATCAAGCGGTTCATTGTATAGGGAATTTTCGAGAATTTGCGGATCGAAAGCAGCGGCCCATCGACCGCGCAAGGCGGCACCAGGGCGTTGACGCGGCTGCCGTCCGGCAGGCGGGCGTCCACCCAGGGCTGCGATTCATCGACCCGCCGGCCGATGCCGCTGACGATCTTCTGGATGACGCGCAACAGGTGGCGTTCGTCCTTGAACCGCGCCGAGGTCAACTCGAGCAGGCCCGAGCGCTCCACGAAGACCTGCTTGTGGGTGTTGAC